>Ga0233395_1001810_pt1 | contig 10190 bp, 7 predicted proteins | sample 27DmetaG_FD_186029 | JGI IMG/M metagenome (GOLD analysis project Ga0233395, IMG submission 186029) | Seawater microbial communities from Monterey Bay, California, United States - 27D | ecosystem: Environmental > Aquatic > Marine > Coastal | place: USA: California | collected 2016-10-12 | reverse complement strand
GTTACACCTCTGTGGATGGAATTCTAAAAGTTAATATATCAAGTGGAAGTTTTGTGCCTTATGTCACTGGAGGTTATGGATTCTCTCGATTTGCTGATGGAACAGAAAGAGAGGGCTTTTTCCCTTCAACTGAAACCAGCAGAACAATTTTTGGGGGTTTAGGATTTAATGTGTTTTTATCAGATAAATTAGCTGTAAACCTTCAATCCACATATAGAAAAATGAATGAAAACGATGGATTCGATCATTTGCAACATTTTGCTGGTTTGAGTTATAGTTTTGGTTCTGGTTCTGGCGATGCTGATAAAGACGGTATTTCAGATAAAAAAGACAAGTGTCCTAATGTTCCTGGGCTAAAAGAATATGAAGGTTGTCCCGATACAGACGGCGATACCATTATAGACAAAGATGATAAATGTCCAGAAATTCCTGGTCTTCCAGAATTTGACGGATGTATTGATACTGATGGAGACGGGATTGCGGATCCTGACGATAATTGCCCAGAAGAAGTTGGACCAATTGAAGCAAACGGATGTCCAGATTCAGATGGAGATGGAGTAATCGATAGTGAAGACAAATGTATCAATGAAGTTGGACCACAAGAAAATAATGGCTGCCCTTGGCAAGATACTGATGGTGATGGAATAAATGATAATGAAGACTTATGCAAAGATGAGCCAGGTACTCCAGAAAATAATGGCTGTCCAAAATTAGATGGGGAAATTGTTAAGACCTTAAATGACTTTGGATCACGTATCAACTTTGCTGCCAATAGCTATCAGATTTTTGGACGTAAAACCCTTGATATCCTTGAAAAAATTAAAGCGTTGTTGATGGAAAATCCTGACGGGAATCTCGTTATCGAAGGGTATTCCTCCTCAGATGGTGATGAAGCCTATAACAATCAACTTTCAATAAAACGTGCTGAAGCTGTAAGAAATCACTTAATTGGTCTTGGAATACCAGCAGAACGATTAGAAATTCAAGGATATGGTGAGGGAGATCCGATAGGGGATAATGCTTCACCTCAAGGACGCGCTATCAACAGAAGAGTTCAATTTAAAACAAAAAGAAATTAAGCTTCGTTAAGGAGTTCAATAGTAGAAAGAGGATCTTTTGATTTAAATACATAGCTTCCTGCTACAAGAACATCTGCACCTAAAGAAATTAATTTAGAAGCGTTTTGATCAGTTACTCCTCCATCAATTTCGATTAAACATTCTGCATTTTTGGATTGAATCAAGTTTTTGAGCTCTTTTACTTTATTAAAGGTGTTTTCAATAAAACATTGTCCCCCAAATCCTGGATTTACACTCATCAAACAAACTAAATCAATGTCGTGAATAACTGCTTCTAAACTTTGAATAGGGGTGTGCGGGTTTAACGCAACTCCCGCTTGCATACCACATGATTTAATCTTTTGAAGACTTCTATGAAGGTGGTTACATGCCTCGTAATGTACTGTAAGCACTGCAGCCCCTAAGGAGGCAAAAGTTTCAATATAGCGATCGGGATCAATTATCATCAAGTGAACATCAAGTGGTTTGGTTGCGTGTTGTTGAATTGCTTTTAGCACGGGCATCCCGAAGGAAATGTTGGGAACAAAAACACCATCCATGATATCTATATGAAACCAATCTGCAGCACTAGCATTAATCATTTTAGAATCTCGTTCCAAATTGGCGAAATCTGCTGCGAGTATGGAAGGTGCTATTTTTACGGACATATAGTTTGTTTTGAAGTTAAAGATAAAAAAAAAGGCAACCCGAAAGTTGCCTTGTCAATTATCCTAAATAGGTTTTTAGAATTTTACTTCTAGATGTATGTTTTAGTCTTCGAATTGCTTTTTCTTTAATTTGTCGAACCCGTTCTCTTGTTAAATCAAAAGTTTCCCCAATTTCTTCGAGCGTCATAGCGTGTTGATTACCAAGACCAAAGTATAATCTAACCACATCTGCCTCACGAGGAGTTAATGTCTCCAAAGCGCGTTCTATTTCTGTACGAAGCGACTCGTGCAGTAGGGTTTTGTCAGGATTAGGTGATTCTCCACTATTCAGTACATCATACAAATTTGAATCTTCACCTTCTACCAGAGGAGCATCCATAGAGACGTGTCTTCCCGAGTTTTTCAAAGATTCTTTGACATCATTAATGGTCATGTCCAACTCTTTCGCAATCTCTTCAGCAGAAGGTGCCCGCTCATGGGCTTGCTCCAAAAAGGCGTAAGTTTTGTTGATTTTATTAATAGATCCTATCTTATTGAGTGGAAGACGAACAATACGTGATTGTTCAGCTAAGGCTTGTAAAATAGATTGACGAATCCACCAAACAGCATAAGAAATAAACTTAAACCCACGAGTTTCATCAAAACGTTGTGCGGCTTTGATCAAACCAAGATTTCCTTCATTAATTAAGTCAGGAAGCGTTAAGCCTTGATTTTGATACTGTTTTGCAACAGAAACGACAAAACGCAAATTAGCCTTTGTCAATTTTTCAAGGGCTATTTGATCTCCAGCTTTAATTCTTTGTGCTAACTCTACTTCTTCTTCAGCAGTAATTAAATCAACCTTACCGATTTCCTGTAAATACTTGTCTAGGGAGGCGGTTTCTCTGTTGGTTACCTGTTTGGTAATCTTAAGTTGTCTCATGGATGATATCTGTTATAATGGTAGTACGTTTCAAACGAGATAATGTTTCAAAAAGTACTTAAAAAATTAATCTTTTTTCTCTGGTCTTGGCAATAAAGCCTTTCTAGATACTTTTTCTTTTCTCGTTCTCGAATCAATACCAAAGTATTTTACATTAAGTACATCCCCCATGTTGACCACATCACTTACATTTTCTGTGCGTTCCCAAGCGAGTTCACTAACGTGAAGAAGTACTTCATTTCCTGGAGCGTCTGTATATTCTACTACTGCACCGAAATCAAGCATTTTAATGACTTTTACTTCGTAGGTTTTACCCACTTCAGGTTTGAAAGTAATTGAATCAATTTTTGCTTCAACCATAGCGATACCTTCGGGAGAAGTCCCTAAAATTTCGATAATTCCCTCTTCTGTTACAGGATCTTCATTTATTACAATAGTACATCCTGACTCTTTTTGTAGTTCTTGAATAACTTTTCCTCCAGGACCTATTAAGGCACCAATATACTCATTAGCAATGCGACGATAAATCATTTTTGGAGCATGTGCTTTTACATCGCTGTTTGGCTCCGAAATGGTTTCAGTAAGGTGTTTTAAGATATGCAGTCTTCCTTCTTTTGCTTGATTTAAGGCTTGCGTCATAATATCAAAGCGCAATCCTTTAATTTTGATATCCATCTGACAAGCAGTAATACCCTGTGCGGTTCCAGTAACTTTAAAGTCCATGTCTCCAAGATGGTCTTCATCTCCAAGAATATCAGACAATACAGCATATCTATCTCCTTCAGTAATTAATCCCATAGCAATACCTGAAACGGGCTTATTGATTTGAATTCCTGCATCCATAAGAGCCATAGTACCAGCACAAACAGTTGCCATAGAAGAAGACCCGTTAGATTCTAGAACTTCAGAAACTATACGAACAGTATAAGGACAATCTTTAGGAACTACTTTTTTCAGAGCACGCTGCGCTAAATTTCCGTGACCTACCTCACGTCTGGAGGTACCGCGTAATGGACGTGCTTCTCCTGTTGAGAAGGGAGGGAAATTGTAGTGTAAATAAAAGCGTTCTTCTCCTTGATCTGTGGGAAGATCAATGATATTTGCTTCTCTTGAAGTACCGAGTGTGGCAGTAGCTAGAGCCTGTGTTTCACCACGGGTGAAAATTGAAGAACCATGAGCTGAAGGAAGGTAATCTACTTCGCACCAGATGGGACGAATATCTGTTGTCTTTCTTCCGTCAAGACGAATTCCCTCTTCTAAGACTAAATCTCGAACAGCTTTCTTTTGTGCTTCTTTAGTATACTTTGATATTAATTCACCTTTTTCCTCTAATTCTTCTTCACTAAATTTGGCTAAGTAGTTTTTTTTAATTTCTGCGAATTGTTCTGAGCGTTCTGATTTAGCAAGACCTTTTTTTGCTACTTCGTAATACTCTTTATAAGTAGCATCATGGATTTCTTTTTCTAGATCAACATCAGAATTTTCTTCTTCGTAAGTACGTGTTTCTTTTTTCCCAAAAGCTTCTGCTAGGGCTATCTGTGCTTTGATTTGATCTTTAATTGCTTCGTGTCCAAAGGCAATAGCGTCTAACATTTCTTCTTCCGTTATTTCATCAAACTCTCCTTCAACCATTGCTACAGAATCTTCACTGGCACCAATCATGCTATCAATATCAGAGGTTGCAAGTTGTGATTTACTCGGATTGACAACAAACATACCGTCAACACGGGCAATGCGAACTTCTGAAATAGGATATTCAAAGGGAATATCTGAAAGTTGAATAGCCGTTGACGCAGCTAGTCCGGCTAATGCATCGGGCATTACATCTTCGTCATGAGACATTAGTTGTAACATGACCTGAGTTTCAGCATGGTAATCACTTGGAAATAAAGGGCGTAAAACACGATCTACTAGTCTCATAGTTAATACTTCTTGATCGCTAGGACGTGCTTCACGTTTAAAGAATCCTCCTGGGAATCTTCCTGCTGCAGCAAACTTTTCTCTGTAATCTACCGTTAAAGGGAGAAAGTCTACAGGACTAGCTGTTCTAGCTGAGACTACAGTAGCTAATAGCATACATTTTCCCATGCTAACGACAACCGATCCATCGGCTTGTTTTGCGAGTTTACCCGTTTCTAGGGTAATCGTTCTTCCGTCTTCAAGACGGATTTCTTGTGTAAATGTTTTTGGAATCATTTTTCATGTTTTGGTTAAAACTCTTGTTGTGTGTTGTTGCAACCAATGAAAAACTAAGATTCAGTAAAAACTTTAAGGTATTTTTTAAATTACTTACGTAAACCTAATTCTTTAACGATTTTACGATAACGAGTGATGTCCTTTGATTTTAAATAATCCAAGAGACTTCTTCGCTTTCCAACCAAACGCACTAGAGAGCGTTCTGTGTTAAAATCTTTTCTGTTTTGTCTTAGGTGGTCCGAAAGGTATTCAATACGGTGTGTAAAAAGGGCAATTTGTCCTTCTGTTGATCCAGTGTCTTTTTCGGATTTCCCGTGTTTTTTAAAGATACTCTCTTTAACTTCTTTTGAATTGTACATGCCAATATTAATTTTAATGATTTTTATGTATACGTCATTTTGACGAGCGGCAAATATACAATTAAAGCCCTGTTCTACAATAAAAATGCAAAAGTTTAAAAAAAGAAATATCTTATTCTTTTAGCGAATGGACTGGTTTAATATTAAATCGATGTACAAATTGATTTTATCTTTTAAATCATTTCGATGTGAAATAAAATCCAAAAATCCTTTTTCAAGTTGAAATTCGCTAGTTTGAAAACCTTCGGGAAGTTCTTTACCTGTGGTATCTTTTACCACTCTTGGACCTGCAAAAGCAATTAATGCGTTGGGTTCTGCAATATTGATATCACCCAACATAGCATAGGAAGCTGTAGTTCCACCTGTCGTAGGATCCGTACATAAAGAAATGTAAGGTAACTTGGCTTCTGCAAGCTGGGCAAGCTTGGCAGAAGTTTTGGCCATTTGCATAAGTGAGGTAGCAGATTCCATCATTCTTGCTCCGCCAGATTTTGAAATAATCACTAGAGGTAATTTATGCTCAATAGCATAATCAGTTGCTCGGACAATTTTTTCACCAACGACCGATCCCATAGAGCCTCCAATAAATCTAAAATCCATACAAGCAATTACTACATTTTTTCCCTTTGAAGAGCCTACTGCAGTCCGGATAGCATCATAAAGACCTGTTTTTTTTTGAGCATCTTTTAGTCGATCGATGTATTTCTTTGAATCTTCAAAATTTAAAAAATCCTTGGACTTAAGGGTTGGATTGAGTTCTTCAAACGTGTTGTTATCAAATAAGATTTCGAAGTATTCTTTACTTCCAATATGAACGTGGTAATCATCCTCAGGACTTACATATTTGTTTTCAGCGAGTTCCTTTGCCTCTATGATTTTACCTGTTGGGGTTTGATACCACAAGCCCTTCGGAATGTCTTTTTTTTCCTCAGTCTTGGTATGAATCCCTTTTTCACTTCGTTTGAACCAACTCATAATGCTCGGTTTTAATCAAAGATAAAAATAAATGAAAATTAAAGTGTATTTACGTTGTTTAAGTCCTCAAAGGCCTTTTTTAAACGTACTTTGAAAGTGTCTTCTCCCAATCGTAACCATTTCCTTGGATCGTAATGCTTCTTATTGGGCTGGTCTGCACCTTCGGGGTTCCCAATCTGATTTTGAAGGTATGCTGCTTTTTCTTGCATATAATCTCGAATACCTTCTGTGAAGGCAAATTGAAGATCGGTATCAATATTCATTTTGATAACTCCATACCCAATAGATTCTTCAATTTCGGCTTGTGTAGATCCTGAGCCTCCGTGAAATACAAAGTCTACAGTATTTTTTGGCAGATTGAATTTATCTGAGATATATTCTTGAGAGTTTTTTAGAATTACAGGCGTCAATTTTACATTTCCAGGTTTGTAGACTCCATGAACATTTCCAAATGCAGCAGCAACAGTAAACTGTGAACTTATTTTAGAAAGTTCTTCAAAAGCATAAGCAACTTCTTCGGGTTGGGTGTATAATTTTGATACATCCACATCGCTATTGTCTACACCGTCTTCTTCACCACCGGTTATTCCAAGTTCGATTTCTAAAGTCATACCCATTTTCGACATGCGTGACAAATAGGTTTTACAGATTTCTATATTTTCTTCTATGGGCTCTTCAGAAAGGTCGATCATATGCGAGCTAAATAAAGATTTTCCATGTTGCGCACAAAAGGCTTCGCTCGAATCTAAAAGTCCATCGATCCAAGGGAGTAATTTTTTTGCACAATGATCTGTGTGTAAAATTACGCTTGCACCATAGGCCTCTGCCATTTCGTGAATGTGTTTTGCTCCTGCAATAGCTCCTGCTATGGCTGCTTTTTGGTTTTCATTTGAAAGACCTTTTCCTGCATTAAACTGAGCTCCTCCGTTTGAAAATTGGATAATAACGGGGCTGTTTAATTCTGCTGCAGTTTCAAGTACGGCATTGATTGTATTACTACCGATTACATTGACTGCGGGAAGTGCGAATGCTTTTTCTTTTGCGAGTTTAAATACTTCTTGGACTTGGTTTCCGGTTAGTACACCAGAGGGTATTATTTGATTCATCAATTTTGGTTTGCTGCAAAAATAAAAACTTATTTGATTTTAGAATGGATAATTGATGCCGATGTTGAAAACAGCATTTTTTAAATTGTATTCTGTCCACCAGCGTTGCTCCATTGGAAGTGCTGGATTGTAGGTTTTAAAGCCTGTATCAAAACGAAAGACAAAGAAATCAAAATCATATCTGAGCCCAAATCCAGACCCAATAGCAATCTCTGATAGATCTTCTAATCCATTAAAACGCATGCTAGGGTCTTCGATATCATCCCAAATGTTCCAAACATTTCCCAAATCAATAAATAATCCTCCTTTTAATGGACCAGCAATAGGGAAACGGTATTCAAGATTGAAGGCCAATTTAAAATTTGCTTCATTAAACTCATTAATATTACTACTGCTCCCTGGACCTAATTTATACGCTTTCCATGCTCTATTGTCGTTTGCTCCCCCAGAAAAGTAAGAACGAGAAAAGGGGATATTACTCGAATTTCCGTAGGGGATAGCAATACCTGTAAATGCGTGAAAAGCAAGGACACGCTCTCTCCCAAAAGGCCAATGCTTAATAAAATCTATTTCTGTCTTTAGATATTGGGAAGGACTTACTCCTCCTAATATATTTTGACCTTCTTCATTTTGTTTTGCATTGATTCCAGTCAAAAGTTGGTTTAATAGATTTCCCACCCAATCCAATTTCAACCGCAATTGATAAAAATTCTCATCAAAAATGCTTTTCTGACTGTTTAGGTTTAGACTATATGAGGAACCTAAAATTAAATTATTTGCAGTGAGTCGATCAAAACGTTCCTTTACTGTGTTTACTGTTTTAAATGCCTGATCATCGACACTCAAAATGGTTTCATTATCTAAAACGGCATCAATAAATAAAGAAGCTCCATCTGGAATTAAAAGATCGCCGGAATCATTAATAATGCTTGGATTAGTGTTATATTCTCTCGCTATTTGATTTAAACGATCATAGGAATTTTTATAAACATTAAAATAATTAGATAGATTTCTGTTATTTACGAATTCTAAATCAACCCATTTTATCTGAATTCTTTTTTTTGTATTGGGTTGCCAATCAAATTGATAAGTTCCTTTAAAAAACTGTTTATCTAGTCCAATATTTTCTTGAAGACTAGTTCCCAAAATGATCTCAGTTTTAGGTAACAGTTCAGAGGTTACCCAATTTTTTTTCGACCAGGGAATTAAAAGTTTTGGAAAACTTAGCTTTAAGTCTGCGCCCAATTCAAACAAATTGAAAAACTGATCACCGTTTTGAGCGATATCTCGTGAGGCACCTAGAGTACTTTTCAAATTTAGTTCTAAGAGCTCTGCTCCGCGAAAAACATTTCGAATACCCAATCCTCCTCCCAAGCCGATTCCGAAATCTTGAATATTAGAATGAGATAAATCTAAGTCAAAGCCCAAAGAAAAGCGTTCTTTAGGACTTAGAAAGATTGAGGCATTAAGCGCATTCTCTTGATTTGGAATTTGATCGTAATTGATGCTAGGATATTTGAAATTTTTTAGATTGGTAAAGTAACGATAGGTTAGATTCCGATTTTCATCGCTATATAAACTGTCCTTTTTAATCGCAATACCTGCTTTAATAGCATTTGGACGATATTTTAATTTCCCTTTGCTGTAGAAAGTTAAGCGGGTCAAATTTAAAGAATCAGTATACTGAGATAAGTTGTTTTGAATGTCAAGGTTATCAATAAATACAGAGACGTTTTGGATCTTATATTGTTTGTAAGGAATTTTGACTAAACTATCATTAATCCGCTGTTGAATATCTTCTATCCTTATGTTAACAGGAATTTTTAAATCCTTTCCAGTACTGTCTATTGCTGCGGTAAATTGAATACTGTTTTGCTGAAAATTGAAAACACCTTTGTTTCGAAAAAGTAAAAAAAGACGCTCACGTTCCTCTTCGAATCTATTGATTTCAAAAGCATCTCCTTCTTTGATGATTTGATCCTTAATATTTTCATCATACAAACGCGCTAGTTCAGGAGATTCAATCGTGGCCGTAATAGAATCAATTAAATATTTCTTATAAGGTTGAATTAAATACTTTAATAAAAGTCTATCTTCATTTATAGGCTGAGATTCTGTAGTGACTTCCACATCGTAATACCCTAAATTTTTATAATACTGAACAATTCTTTTTTTTGATTTCTCAAGAGTTAAACTGTCCAATACTGCTGGAGGCTCTCCTGTTCTTCTCAACCAATTGTTAAATTTTTCGCCATAATTTGCAAGGGCGCTTATTTGTTTTTTAGAAATCCACTTTTCTAATCGTTTTCTTCGCTTGGTTTTTTTGTTTAACCAAAGATCAAAGTGCCCTTTTGAATCTGGATGCGCTGTTTCATAAAGAAAGCGTGCTAGTGAAATTCCCAAAAACTTTTTGTTTGATGGAGTAGTAATAATCAGATTTACTGGATCGTTATTTAGCAAGCGGTTGTCTTCATAAATCTCATTCTTATCGATGATGGGTTTCTGGTTTTTAAAAGCTCTGGTACCAGAACATCCTCCTAAAGTCAGGGAGGTAATGCAGAGAATGATTAAATTTGTAAGGAGGCGATACACTAATCTTGATTATAACCTCAAAAATAAGTCATTTTTATGGTCAGTAAGAGTCAACGTAAACAAATCATCCAATTAAAACAGAAAAAATATCGATCCACAACAGGTTTGTTTGTAGCTGAAGGAGAAAAAGTAGTTAACGAATTTCTTTCTGCGGGGTGGTCTTGCGAGTATCTATTTACCTTAGACGAGCACTTTTATCCTAAGGCTATAACTATAGGTATGGAGGTTATGAAACAGATCACGCATTTTAAAAATCCCAGCCCTGTATTAGGAGTTTTTAAAGTTTTAGAGAAGAAGATATCCGAAAAAGAAGA
>Ga0233395_1001801_pt1 | contig 10216 bp, 12 predicted proteins | sample 27DmetaG_FD_186029 | JGI IMG/M metagenome (GOLD analysis project Ga0233395, IMG submission 186029) | Seawater microbial communities from Monterey Bay, California, United States - 27D | ecosystem: Environmental > Aquatic > Marine > Coastal | place: USA: California | collected 2016-10-12 | reverse complement strand
GAAAAAAAAATAACTGCTGCATTAAAACAAAAAGATTCGGAATGGAAAATACAGGGAACCTTTCAATTGAATCCAACAGATTTTAAAATCGATTTACCCTCATTCCTTTCAATAAAAATGAAAGATTTTTTGGAAATTAATTATTCTATAGTCTTAAAAAAATAATTTAGTTTAAAATACCTATACAATTTGTAAATTTGCAATCTAATGTTAGATAAGTTACAAATCATTCAACAGCGTTTCGATGAGGTTTCAGACTTGATTATTCAGCCTGACATAATTAGCGACCAAAAAAGATACATCCAACTCAATAAAGAGTATAAAGATCTTTCTTTGATGATGGAAAAGATTAAAGAATATCGCATTATCATTTCAAATTTAGAGGAAGCCCAGTTGCTACTTAAAGATGAAACCGATGAAGAAATGTTAACTATGGCTAAAATGGAAATAGAAACTGCAAAAGAGCAGTTGCCTAAGTTAGAAGAAAAGATTAAATTACTTTTAATACCCAAAGATCCAGAAGATGCCAAAAACGTTGTAGTTGAAATTCGTGCCGGTACAGGAGGGGATGAGGCTAGTATTTTTGCAGGAGATTTGTATCGTATGTACACCAAGTATTGTCAATCTAAAAATTGGATTGTCAGCTTTGTTGATTCTAGTGATGGTACTGCTGGAGGATTTAAAGAAGTAATATTTGAAGTTTCTGGGGAAGATGTATATGGTACTCTAAAATATGAGTCTGGGGTACATCGTGTACAACGAGTACCTCAAACTGAAACTCAGGGAAGGGTTCACACGTCTGCAGCAACTGTTATGGTGCTTCCTGAAGCTGAAGAATTTGATGTAGAGATTGATATGAATGAGGTGCGCATCGATTATTTTTGTTCCTCTGGCCCTGGGGGACAATCTGTAAATACTACTTATTCCGCTGTACGTCTTACTCACGAACCAACAGGTATCGTAGCGCAATGTCAAGACCAAAAATCACAGCATAAGAATAAAGACAAAGCTTTAAAAGTTTTACGTTCACGCTTGTATGAGTTAGAACTTTCAAAAAAATTGGCATCAGACGCAGAAAAGAGGAATTCTCTAGTGTCCTCTGGAGATCGTTCTGCAAAAATCAGAACCTATAATTACCCTCAAGGTAGGGTAACAGATCATCGCATTGGAGTGACTCTTTATGATCTACCGAACTTTATCAACGGTGATATTCAAAAGATTATTTACGAGCTGCAATTATATCAAAATACTGAAAAATTAAAAGAAGCAGGGGAAGTATTATGACCAACGAACTGCTCTTTAAACACATACAATCCAAAAAATCTTTCCTCTGTGTAGGCTTGGACATTGATTTAGATAAAATTCCTCCACACCTTTTGAATGAAGACGACCCCATTTTCACTTTTGGGAAAGCTATCATAGATGCTACTCATAAGTATGCAGTGGCTTTTAAGCCCAATTTAGCATTTTTTGAATCCTACGGTTTACAAGGTTGGGAAGCTTTTGGTAAGTTGTTGGACTATTTGAACAGCAATTATCCAGATCACTTCACCATAGCTGATGCCAAGCGTGGAGATATTGGAAATACTGCAGGGCGTTATGCCAAAGCTTTTTTTGAAACCTATGGGGTAGATGCAGTAACAGTAGCTCCTTATATGGGAAGAGATGCAGTAGAGCCTTTTTTAGCATTTAAAGGAAAGCATGCTATTCTCCTTACCTTGACTTCTAATCCGGGAGCAGCAGATTTTCAATATTCTCGTGAACAAGAGCAGTACCTCTATGAAAAAGTGCTGAAACACAGTTTAGAATGGAATAACTCAGAACGTCTTATGTATGTTGTGGGTGCCACTAAAGCAGAAGCATTGAGTTCGATTCGCAAGCAAGTGCCTAATGCATTCCTGTTAGTGCCTGGTGTAGGTGCGCAAGGCGGAAGCCTTAAAGAAGTTGCTAATAACGGTTTGAATGCCCAATGTGGTTTATTAGTCAATTCATCTAGAGGAATTATTTATGCCTCCCTAGGGGAAGATTTTGCCCAGGCAGCCGCTGTCCGAGCTCAAAAACTTCAAGAGGAAATGCAATTACACTTACAATCCAAGGGACTCATTTAATGCTATATTCTACAACCTATTCAGCCAAAAACAAATCAGATAAATGGATTACGTTTATTCATGGGGCAGGGGGGAGTTCCAATATTTGGTTTAATCAAGTCCGTTTCTTTAAGTTACATTTTAATGTTCTATTGATTGATCTAAGAGGCCACGGAAAATCACCAGAATCTCCTAAAGGCGCAATTTATAGCTACGATCAAATCACTGATGATCTCATTCAAGTTCTAGATGATAAAGGGATTCAAAAATCTCATTTTGTTGGGATTTCTCTAGGAAGTATTCTGATTCAAAAAATGCTTTTTAAATATGAAAACCGAATAAATAAAATTGGATTAGGAGGTGCAATTTTGAACTTAAATTTCCAATCACGGATTCTGATGTTTTTTGGAAAACTTACTCAGAGTATATTACCTTTTATTTGGATTTATACTTTTTTTGCTTACGTAGTCATGCCCTACAAAAATCACCGAAAATCAAGAGCTATTTTTATCCGTGAAGCAAAAAAAATTTCTCAACATGAATTTAAACGTTGGTATAAACTCACTGCAACCATACTGCCCCTACTAGAGAAAATAAGGGCTTACGAAGTCAAAACCCCCATATTATATATAATGGGTAGAGAAGATTATATGTTTTTACCTTATGTAAAAAAAATAATCCAACATCAAAAAAAATCATTGCTAACAACTTTATCTAATTCTGGACATGTAGTTAACATTGATCAGCCTGATCAATTCAACAATAATTTATTAAAGTTTCTCTTAAAAGATTAGTTAAATACAACGGTTTTGTTGTTGTAAACCATAATTTTTCTGTCACAATGTTGTTTTAAAGCCCTCAAAAGAACGATACGCTCCAGATCTTGTCCTTTTAGAATGAAGTCGCTTAATTCATGTTCATGAGAAACCCTTACAATATCTTGTTCTATAATTGGTCCTGAATCCAATTCCTCTGTGACGTAGTGACTTGTAGCACCAATTATTTTCACTCCTCGGTCAAAAGCAGAGTGATATGGTTTAGCTCCAGGAAATGCGGGAAGAAAAGAATGGTGTATTTAATAATCTGATTTGGAAAAGCATGGACTAAACGGCTGGAAAGAATCTGCATATAACACGCTAGAACGATAGAATCTATTTTGTATTTTGACAAGAGTACGAGTTGTTGACCCTTTGCTTCTTTTTTGTTTTCTTTTGTTACAGGAATATGATAAAAAGGGATGTTAAATTGTTCTGCAATAAAGGATAAATCCTTACGATTGCTAAGAATAAATGGAATTTCACAAGCTAGTTTTTCCGAGCGTTGTAGCGATAAAATATCATACAAACAGTGGTCGTATTTTGAAACAAAAACAGCTACTCTAGGAATTTCTTCAGCAATGTAGAAGGAGCAGTTGAGTTGGAATCGTTCTTCGATTTCACTCTTAAAAGAAGCTTTGAATACTTCAAAGGGCGTTTATTAAAATTCACTTTCAACCATAATACGCATAAAAAATGCTTGTTGAATTCGATCAACATATTGATCTATGTATATAATGTTACCGTTGTTCTTATGGATGAATTGGGTTACTTCTGCAATGATTCCCTTTTGATCGGCGCAATGCATTAGTAGGGTAAGTTTTTTCAATATTTAGTTATTTTCCAGGTTGAGAGATGTTAAACGCTTCTTCTTCTTTAGCTTTTTTAACCATGGCTTTGACTTCAGATAATAGTTTTTTTGAGTCGTAAACAACCCCTTGGCGAATGGTATGTTTTACACCACCTACTCTTACTACCTCATTAGCTTCGGTTAATTTAATGGCCCCTGTTCCATAGAGCACCTTAATATTTTCTAACGGGTTTTCTTCTACAATGACAAAATCGGCATACTTTCCAATTTCAATAGAACCTGTTTCATTCTCAATCCCTAAGGCTTCAGCTCCATTAAGTGTTGCCGCGCGAATAACTTCTAAAGGATGAAACCCTGCTTCTCTAAGCATTTCCATTTCTCTGATATAAGCAAAACCATATAATTGGAAAATAAAACCAGAGTCAGATCCGGTAGTTACGCGTCCCCCACGATTTTTATATTCATTAATAAAGGTCATCCAAAGTTTATAATTTTCTTTCCAAGCTACTTCTTCTTCTGTACCCCAAAAATGCCAATACGAGCCATGGGATATTTTACTTGGTTGATAAAATCGCCAGAGGGAAGGCAATGTGTAGTCTTCATGCCATTCAGCTCTTCTAGCTCTGTGTAAATCTCTACTGGCTTCATAAATGTTGAATGTAGGAACCATAGTAAAATCTAAAGCAATGAGTTCATCCATTACATTATTCCAGTGTTTGGTATATGGGGCTGCAGCTTGTTTCCAAAGTTTTCCTGCTTCTCCAAAGCGGTGTTGCTCGTTTTGATAGTTATAATCTAAGGGGTAATTTTGAACAGTTCGATCTTCAAATAATGCTTCTGGGAGTCCATACCAATGCTCCATGGTGGTAAGACCAGCTCGCGCCGAATTTAAAACATTCCATCTAGCTACACTAAGTTGCGCATGATGGCATGCAGAACGTAAGCCAAGTTTTTTATTTTCATCCAAAGCGGCTGCCATTATCTCTGGTTCTGCACCAAAGAATTTTATTCCATCTGCTCCGTTTTTAGCATTTTGTCTCACCCATTCACGTGCTTGTTCAGGGGTGCTTATAGGTTTTTCGCTTCCTTGACCAAAGCCTGTATAAGCAAGAATCCGTGGAGCTATAATTTCATTTTTTGCACTTCTTTTCTTTAAATCAACAGCATAATCAACTCCACGTCCACTGGGCTCACGAACAGTGGTAATCCCGTGTGCTAACCATAATTTAAAAACATAATCCCAATCCGCACCCTGCGCATCACCACCTATATGACCGTGCATATCGATAAAGCCAGGAAGTACGTACATGCCCGAGGCATCAATTTCTTTCCCACCATTTTTGAGTTTAGGTCTTTTGCTTTTATTTATAGGTACGCCTGGATATCCAACAACATTAATCCCTGTAATTTTATCATTTTCTATTGTAATATCAACAGGACCTATTGGAGGCGCGCCATTTCCGTTAATAAGAATAGCACCACGGATGATCATCTGATTAAAAGGACCTTCTGCTGTAGTGTTACTGCTTTGGGCATATGAAAAGAAGGTAATCAATAAAGTTATGAGAGTAAATAAAGTGCGCATGATTGTTTTTTTTCTAAATATAATTAAAAAAACCTCCCGTTTGCACAGGAGGTTTTGATTCAATCAAGTTTTACTCTAGCTTTATAGTATAGATTAGTGCTGATTTAATCGGAAATCAGCATATGCGTCCATACCGTGTTCTGATAAATCCAACCCTTTGAGTTCATCTTCTTTTTCAACTCGTAATCCAATAGTTTTCTTTAATACAAAAAGGATGACAAAGGCGGAAACTACTGAAAAAGCACCTACGATACCTACTCCGATTAACTGGGTAAGGAATTGGTCAAATCCTGCAAGATCTCCAAAAATTCCAACCGCTAATGTTCCCCATATACCACAGATCAAGTGAACTGCAATAGCTCCGACAGGGTCATCTAACTGGAGTTTATCAATTAAGGCAACTCCTAGAACGATAACGACACCAGCGATTAATCCTATGACTATGGCGTCTGTAGGACTCATTAAATCTGCGCCAGCTGTGATCCCAACAAGTCCCCCTAGGACGCCATTCATAAACATAGTGAGATCGAAGTTTTTATATAAGATATTAGAAAAGATACCTGCGCCTACACCTCCTGCAGCTGCGGCAAGACAAGTTGTAACTAAGGTTAATGATGTCAATTCAGGATCTGCTGATAAAACAGAACCTCCGTTAAATCCAAACCATCCTAACCAAAGAATTAATACTCCAGCAGCTGCTAGGGGTATGTTATGCCCTGGAATAGCTTTGGGTTTTCCGTTTGAGTCAAATTTACCAATTCGAGCGCCTAAAAGATAAACAGATATAATTGCTGCCCAACCTCCAACTGAGTGTACAAGCGTAGATCCAGCAAAGTCATAAAATCCCCAGCTGTCTAAAAAACCACCACCCCATTTCCAAGATCCTATGATAGGGTAGACGAGTCCTACATAGACTACAGTGAAAATCATGAAGCTATTGAGTTTAATACGTTCAGCAACCGCTCCTGAAACAATGGTGGCAGCTGTAGCTGCAAACATACCTTGAAACAGAAAATCTGTCCACCATGTATACCCACCATCAGCGTATGCGGCAGTCATGCCTCCATCCGGAGGAGCAATCCCTGCGCCAGCAAATTTTAGAAAACCAATGGCTCCTTCCTCGAATCCCGGGTACATAAGGTTAAATCCGCCTAATGCATAAAGCAGGAGTCCGACTGTGATTACAAAGAAATTTTTGAATAAGATGTTTACAGTATTTTTTTGTCGTGTAAGGCCAATCTCTAAAAAGGAGAACCCTAGGTGCATAAAAAATACGAGAGCTGTACAGATCATCATCCATACATTATTTGCTGTAAAAAGTGCAGTACTTTCCATAAATATAGTTTTTGATTATTGTTTTTAATTAAGTGATTTCCCGCCTTTTTCGCCTGTCCTAATTCGATAGGCCTCTTCTACGGGTGTAATGAATATTTTTCCATCTCCCACTTTGTCTGTAGCTGCAGATTTTAAAATGGCATCTATAGTGGGTTGTACGAAATCATCGTTTACGACGATAGATAAATAGCGTCTTTGAATTTCTGAAGTACTGTAAGATATACCGCGATATACGTGTCCTTCTTTTTCATTACCTACTCCGGTAACATCCCAATAGCTAAAGAAGTTTACTTCAACATTGTGTAAGGCAATTTTTACATCTTCAAATTTTGATTTTCTAATAATGGCTTCTATTTTTTTCATGATTTAAAGTTTTATGGATTAAAGGCTCAAATTAAATAAATACTTTCCTTGTAGAAGAGTTTTTAAAAGAATTCAAGCAATTAGTCTTATATAATTAGAATGAATAGATTGCTGCGACAAGAAATGACGAAAGACTATCTGCAGTTTCTGTTGGAGAAATTGCAAATATTTCTGACGAAGCACTGTCGATTCTAAATTCAGGTTTGAAAATAAAGTTTCCAGAAGTGAAGCTTCCCGTTAGTGTTAAAGAAAAATTGTCTGCATCACCGTCAGAAACTAGAGCTCCAAAACCATCTGTTTCAGAGAAGAACTCACCACGTAATCCGATTGCAAATCCATCGCTCACTGTGAGCTGAGGATAGAGTGCTACACCCGAAAATCCAGTGTCGCCTTCTAAGGAAGCAGTTGTAGCATTTAACCCAAGGAAGAAATTATCAGTTAAATCCAATCCTCCTGTAAAGTCAATTTGAGCGTATCCATCACCTCCTAAGAAATTGATGTATTGTCCATAGAGACCTAATTGGGCTCCAAAAGCCGTGTAACGATCGTAATTAGCTTCTGTTTGATCCGTTTGGTTGAAAACACCTAACATTAAAGAGATGTCATCTGTAATACTAAAGTCCACTTTTAACCCTGTATGAGAGAACGGACCATAAGAGAACATATAGGAAGTTGAGTAATTGAAGTTTGCAGCAGGTGATATGACTTCATAACCTAAAAAAGTATTGAAGTTTCCCAGGGTAACGGTAACGCCTTCAGCAATGTTGTAATAGACGTATAGCTGGTTTAAGATTTCAGATGAAAATCCGTAACCAGGATCATCAAAAGAACCTCTGACAGATCCAAAAACTGCATTAGAACCTCTAGGTCCAAAAACAGCATCAGCAACAAAACCTGATTTTTCCCCTTCGTAAGAAACGATAAAGTTTGCCATACCTAAGGCAAAACCGTTTAAGTCTCCGAAAGAGGTCGCTGGCGCTACAGGATTTTCAGAAAAACTAGATCTGAAGTAGGTATCAACAGCACCACTAAAATTAAATGTTGGTTTTTCCTCAGTTTCTTCTTCTTGAGATCTAAGTACACTTGTTGAGATCAATACAAGGCTTAAACCAAGGATAAAGTTGTTTTTAAAATTTTTCATTATTATAATTATTAGTTTATATGCAGGCAAATTTAGATTAACACAAACATACCCCAAAAAAATAGGGGGTGTATATTTAATAATTACATTAATTTAAAAATTACCCTATAAAATATTGGGGGTATAATATTAATTTAATTATATTTTGAGAATATAGCAAAAAAAAGACTTTAGTTTAAGAACTTCCTAAACGAAAAAGATAATGACCTAGTCCCACAAAAGCAATCCCGCCTATGACACTAGTCAATAGATAAGTAAAAAAACTGCTATAGTCCCCTATTTTTAAAAAGTTGAGACCTTCAAGGCTAAAAGAAGAAAAAGTAGTTAGTCCCCCGCAGAAACCAATTGCTAAAAGAATATATTGATCATGACGTTGGGAATGGTGTTTCATGGACCACCCCAGGAGCACTCCAATAATCAGGCAACCTATTAAATTGGCTAACAGCGTAGACCAAGGAAAGCCAGACTTAGACAGGCCGAGGTATTTTCCTATAATAAAACGACAAAGGCTTCCCATACCACCCCCTAAGAAGACCAAAAATAGTTGCTTCATTGTTGAGTTAGATATTTAATGAATACCAAAAGACCAAAAGCAATAATAAAACCAACCAGAACTTTATAGCTTCCTTTGAAATAATGAGGCTGTCTTTTTTTGTCATTTTTATAGGAGAGGATTACGATTGCCATAAAGACAATAAAAAAACAAATTCCAAAAATCAACTGACCAAATGAAAACATCTCCTAAATTTTTGACTAATTTAGAAATAATAAACCCATTAACACAGAATTGAATAATGATAAAAAAACCCATCCAAGCTGTAACAGCATTTCATAAAGCTTTTGGTTTAGCAATAGAGTCACAACCTAATGCAGCGCTATCCCCAGAAATATCTAAATTACGCTTTGAGCTAATGAAGGAAGAAAATGAAGAATATTTACAAGCTGTAAAAGATAATGATCTAGTCGAAATAGGGGATGCTCTTGGGGACATGCTTTACATCCTATGCGGAACTATTATTGCTCATGGATTTCAAGATAAAATTGAAGCCATTTTTGACGAGATACAACGCAGTAATATGAGTAAATTGGGTATAGATGGGAAGCCAATTTATAGAGAGGACGGAAAAGTATTAAAAGGGCCTGGCTATTTTAAACCCGATCTCAAGAAAATATTAAATGAACCTTAATCCACAGCAACTGTCCATCCAAAAGGGTCCTCAATCTCATTGTACTGAATACTTACCAATTGTTTTTTTAGTGCTGTTGCTAGTGCATTAGTTTGAGGAAGTTTATAAGCCGTCCCTTTATAAGAATAGCTTGTTATTGGTAAAACAACTACTGCAGTACCAGTTCCAAAAACTTCCTGCAGCGTTCCTTCTTCGAATGCAGCTACCAGCTCACTCACTTTAATAGGGCGCTCTTTTACTGTAACCCCCATGCTTTTAGCGATATCTATAATACTCTTTCTTGTTACTCCATCCAGGATTCGGTCGTTTGTTGGAGCAGTGATTAGTGTTTCATCAATTTTAAAAAAGATGTTCATGGTACCAGCCTCTTCGAGGTATTCATGACGATCTGCGTCAGTCCAAACAATCTGTTGATATCCTTTTTTAAGAGCCTCAGAGGTTGGATAAAATTGTGCCGCATAGTTTCCCGCAGCTTTTGCAAAACCTACACCACCATTTGCAGCTCTACTGTACTCTTCAGCAATTAGAACGTTGATTTCTCCACCACTGTAATAGGTGCTTACTGGAGCGCAAATGATCATAAAGATGTATTCATTTGAGGCTGATGCCTGAACAGTCGGCTGGCTTGCAAAAACAAAAGGTCGAATGTAAAGCGAGTTTCCAATCCCAGGTTTGATCCAAGCTTGATCTAATTTTAAAAGTTGATTTAATCCTTCAAAAAAGAAATCTTCAGGAAATTCAGGAATCTGGAGACGATGAGCAGAACGATTGAATCTTCGGTAGTTTTCATCGGGACGGAAGAGCCAAACTTTCCCCTGATTATCTTTAAAAGCTTTCATTCCTTCAAAGATGGCTTGACCGTAATGTAATACGCTAGCTGAAGGATCAAGTG
>Ga0233395_1001778_pt1 | contig 10282 bp, 9 predicted proteins | sample 27DmetaG_FD_186029 | JGI IMG/M metagenome (GOLD analysis project Ga0233395, IMG submission 186029) | Seawater microbial communities from Monterey Bay, California, United States - 27D | ecosystem: Environmental > Aquatic > Marine > Coastal | place: USA: California | collected 2016-10-12 | reverse complement strand
AAAGTCAAAATGAAAGAGGGGATGGACAAGGGATGGACCCTTCCCAAGTCTTTGATCAAAAAGGTCTTGCCCCAGCTTGAAACAATGACTACAACCGATTTAGACCAACACTTGTTTTACAGTCCTATTCGTAAGTTTCCCGATAGCTTTAGCGCAGAGGACAAGGAAAAGCTGAGCGCTCGATATGCGGATAAGGTGCTCAATAAAATTGTTCCCACTTATCAAGAGTTACACAATTTTATGGCTGCCGAATACAGTGATGCTGCTCGAACCTCTAGTGGAATTAGTGCCGTAGAAGGAGGGAAGAACTACTATGCGCATGCCATAAAAAAATATACGACTACCGAAATGAGCGCAGAAGAAATTCACCAACTAGGTCTGGACGAAGTAGCGCGCATTGGAAACGAGATGAACAAAATCAAAGAACAAGTTGGGTTTACAGGAGATTTAAAACACTTTTTTGATCATGTCCGAAATCGCAAGGAACTCATGCCGTTTCGAGACCCTCAAGAGGTCATTGATAACTTTTATGCCATTCGCGATAAAATGATGCCGCAAGTCAACAAACTCTTTGAACTTCAACCCAAGACTCCCTTTGAGGTGCGCCGTACAGAAGCTTTTCGCGAAGCTTCTGCCAGTGCCGAGTATAATCCTGGCTCCCTAGAGGTGGGACGTGCAGGGATTTTTTATGTTCCCATTCCCAAGGTAGAAAAATACAATGTGTATTCCGATGAAGACTTATTTTTACACGAAGCCATACCCGGACATCATTTTCAAATTTCACTACAACAAGAAAATACAAACTTACCCTCTTTCAGAAAAAACCTTTGGTATAGTGCCTATGGCGAGGGGTGGGCTTTATATACCGAGTCTTTAGGAAAAGAATTGGGTTTGTATGAAGATCCCTATCAATATTTTGGAATGCTAGGAGCAGAAATGCATCGTGCCATTCGCTTGGTGGTTGATACCGGACTCCACGCCAAAGGGTGGTCCCGAGAAAAAGCCATACAATATTCTTTAGATAATGAAGCAGAATCTGAACCCAGCATTATTTCTGAAATCGAACGTTATATGGCCAATCCAGGACAAGCTCTTTCCTATAAAATTGGGCAACTCAAGATTCGGGAGCTACGAAAGCGCGCAGAAACTGAGCTAGGCAAAGATTTTGATATTCGTGTCTTCCACCGTATCGTGTTGGAGTCTGGTTGTATTCCTTTGTCGTATTTAGAAGATAAAATCAATGCATGGATCGCATCCAAGCAAGCTTAAATCAAAATGTTATGAATACTATAAATCCCGATGTTTTTGTGTTTTACAAGGCCTTAGCTAAAAACAATACCCGCGAATGGTTTGAGCCACAAAAGGCACGTTTTAAAGCGCTAGAAGCAGAGGTAAAGGCGTTTAATGAAAAAGTGAAAGCTGGGCTTGAAGAGACTGATGAAATTGAAAAAGTCAAAATGTTCCGTATCTATCGAGATGTACGCTTTTCAAAAAACAAAACTCCCTATAAAACCCATTTCGGAGTCAGTTTTCATAGAAAAAAACCGCAATTAAGAGGGGGCTACTACATGCATATTGCCCCAGGTGACAGTTTCTTAGCTGCTGGCTTTTGGGATCCCAATCCAGCAGATCTATTACGGATAAGAAAAGAATTGGAAATGGATGCAGAAGAACTACAAGACATCATATCGGCCCCAGATTTTAAAAAAACCTGGGGAACCCTAGAAGGGGATGCCGTAAAAACAGCTCCCAAAGGTTTTGCTAAAGACCATCCGGATATTGAATTGATTCGGCATAAACAATTCCTTTTCATTAAAAAATTTGATGATAAAACTGTACTTTCGTCAAAATTTAAAAACCAGGTAATCAATGATTATACTGCCATACGTCCTTTTTTTGACTACATGACCAGTGTTCTCACTACCGATTTAAACGGAGTGTCTCTCCTTTAATTTATTTTATGAAAATTTTATCTCATTCCTTACTAGCAACACTGGGCTGCGCTCTTTTAATCTCCGCTTGTGCCTCTTTAAAAAACCAACCTTCTACTACCGCACCCCAAATTACAGCGACGATTGATTTAGTTAATGTTAATGATGACAAAGTCCAAATTCGTCTTAGTCCAAAAGGGATCAACCAGCAAGAAGTAATTTTTTACATTCCACAAATAATTCCGGGGAGTTATGAATACTCCAACTATGGACGCTTCGTAGAAAATCTTAGAGCCTTTGATAAAAAAGGGAAAGAACTGGCTGTAATGGCTTTGGATCAAAACAGTTGGAAAATATCCAATGCTAAAAAACTAGATCACATCAGTTATCTTGTAGAAGATACCTTTGACGGGGATCAGGGTTCGAATATCTATCCCATGGGAGGAACCAATTTTGTAAAGGATGAAGTCTTTTTACTCAACCTACACAGCATGATTGGTTATTTTGAAGGAATGAAAGAAACACCCTACCGTTTGAGCATCCAATCTCCTAAAGAAATGAGGGCTTTTACTTCGCTAACAATACTTTCGGAAAGTGATAGTCTGGATGTTTTTTTAGCACAACGATACTTTCATATCATAGACAATCCGATTCTTTACAGTAAACCCAATGCTATTTCCTTTGATTTGGAGGATATAAAAGTAGGTCTTGCTGTTTACTCTCCTTCAGATGTTCATCAGGCAGAAGATTACAGGAAGATAATTGAAGAAATGATGATTGCACAAAAAAAGTTTTTAGGGGCGGCCAATGAAACGCCTTCCTACGACATCTTGCTTCATTTGATGAGCATGGACGAGTTAGAATACTTTGGAGGTGTTATGGGAGCTTTAGAGCATCACACTTCAACCACGGTTGTCTTTTTAGATGAAATGGGATCCCAAGAGCTAACCCAGAGTTTAATTGATGTGGTTTCTCATGAATTTTTCCACACCTTGACCCCTTTAAATATCCACTCTGAAGAAATCCATAATTTTGAGTACAACAAAGCCCTTATGTCCAAACACCTATGGATGTATGAGGGGACTACAGAATATTTTTCAGATTTATTTCAAATCAATCAAGGACTTATAAAAGAGACGGATTTCTACAACCGCATCTTTAAAAAGATGAATGACTCAGAAAGGTTTGATGACACCATGTCTTTTATGGAGATGAGTTCTAAAATTGTAGAGGAACCCTACCAATCTAATTATTCTAATGTTTATCTCAAAGGGGCTTTAATCAATATGTGTTTGGATATCATCATCCGAGAGCAGAGTAGAGGAGATCGAGGAATACTATGGGTAATGCAAAACCTTGCCAAACGCTACGGTCCCGAAAAACCCTTTAAAGATGATGACCTCATCGATGAAATTGTTACGATGACCTATCCAGAGGTGGCTGAATTTTTTACTAAGCATATAGAAGGAAATACTCCCATTGATTACAAAACCTATTTTGAAAAGGTAGGTTTAACTATGGGGAAAACCCAAATCCCTTTACCCAGCATTATTTTTAAAGACCATAACGACCTATTTATTGTTCCGCAAAGAAGTTCAGTAGGAACAGTTGAATATGTTGTAACGGGCTTAAACAGTACTTTGGAAACTATGGGGGTCCAAACTGGAGATGTTTTTCTTGGTTTGGATGGTAAAATGCTCCCAGAAATCAGTCCAGAGAATGCCGTAGAGATCAATACGGTACTAACCCCTAGCTTTAATTGGGATACTGATCGTGAATTTACCATTACAGTAAGAAGAGGAGCGGAAACCCATACATTTAGTGGACTTAGTGGAACGCCAAGTGCAGAATCAGATGGTATAGTTGCCAACCCCGATGCTGAACCTAAATCCGTAACACTGCGTGAGGCTTGGATGAAAAATTAATAAAACTTTTTTTAGTTTATCCTTTTTTTAATGCGATTATAGTTGTGGTTTTGATTCAACAGACCCCAAATGCATTTGGAATGGTGAATAATATTCTTTAAAAATTTGATTTGCCCTAAAGAGTTAATTATGTACCTACTTTTCAAAGATGCTTCGGGAATACTTTATAAGAATATAATTTATGTTATGTAAAATAGAATAATTTATATTTATTGTACATTTAAAATAACTTTAATACCTACACCATCATGAAAATTTTAAAACGTATAGGAATTGTATTGCTTGCAGTAATAATGTTAGCAGTACTGTATTTTGTCTATGGTTTATACATAAACCCAAAAAGCCCAAAAGGAGCTGCTAGATATGAAAATGGAGATACAGAAATAAGTATTCATTACTATCGTCCCTTAAAACGAGATCGTTTGATCTTTGGCTCACAAGAAGACGGTGCACTTGTACCTTATGGAGCCTATTGGCGTTTAGGAGCTAATTTAATCACACGAATAAAAACAAATAAAAACCTTGCTTTGGCTAATAGAGAACTTGATGCAGGAACTTATGGTCTATATACCTATCCTTATAAAGATCATTGGGTATTAGTAGTACACGAAAACTTTAGAGGTTTTAGTGCAGCAGAACCCGATCCTTCTGGGGTTTTAATGAAAATTAATATCACTACCCAAACTTTGGAGGAGCCTCTAGAACGGTTTACTATTGACTTCAAGGAGCAAAACATTCGTATGCGATGGGACACTACTCAAGTTTTAATCCCTTTTAGCAAGTGAAAAAACTCCTTAAAGACTTATGGATCATAATTCGAATTAGTTTTGCCTTACTTTTCCTTGGAGGGGTAGCGTATTATATCATCGATAAGATTCAAGAAAAGCAGAATCTAATGGATATTGAAGAATACAGTCCACGTTCTTCTTTAGTTGTTCCTGTAACCCCAGTCAAAAGAGCAAAATATCCTTTTATAGATGTGCATAATCATCAATTTGATATGCCTGTTAAAAATCTGACTAAATTGACCGCTGAAATGGACAGTCTCAATATGGCTTTTATGATTAATCTAAGCGGATTTCGGGGTTTGTATCTCCAAAAGTCTTTAGAAAATATCAAAGAAAATGCCCCTACCCGCTTTGGTTTGTTTCTAAATGTAGATTTTGAAGCCCTTGAAGATGAAGATTTTGCTGTCAAACAAGTCGAACTGATTCATCAAGCCGTTGAACAAGGTGTAATGGGACTTAAGGTATATAAATCCCTAGGCTTAACAAGTAAAGACAAAAACGGGAATCGAATTGCCATTAATGATGTGCGTTTGGATCCCATTTGGAAGGCTTGTGGAGACAACAACATCCCTGTTTTAATCCACAGTGGAGAACCTGCCTCTTTTTGGGAGTCAAAGGACAAATTCAACGAACGCTGGTTAGAACTTCGTCAAAAACCTGGTCGCTACAGAGACCCAACATCCAATCCTTCCTTTGAAGAAGTTTTGGCTGAACAACACGATGTTTTTAGAAAACATCCCAACACAACTTTTATCAATGCGCATTTGGGATGGATGGGTAATGATTTAGATCGACTGGGAAAGCATTTAGATCAATACCCTAATGTGGTCACTGAAATTGGTGCTGTACTAGCTGAATTAGGTAGGCAACCCCAGCGAGCACGCCAATTTTTTATTGAATATCAGGACCGCATTCTTTTTGGAAAAGATGCTTACAAGGTTTCGGAATACTATACGTATTTTAGAGTACTGGAAACAGATGATGAATATTTTGATTATTACCGTAAAAGACATGCGCATTGGAAAATATATGGTTTAGCCCTCCCCGACTCTATTTTAAAGAAACTGTATCATCAAAATGCCCTGCGCTTGTTTCCCAATATAGATCCTACTTCCTTTAAACAGAATTAATTATGATTATAATAAACACGCCCACCCTTCCCAACAAAACAATAACAGAAACACTAGGAATCGCCCGAGGCAGTACGGTACGCGCAAGAAATGTTGGACAAGACATCTTTGCAGGACTTAAAAACATTATCGGAGGTGAAATTTCTGAATATACCAAACTTCAAACACAATCTCGAGAACAAGCCCTGCAACGAATGCAAGAAGACGCTGAACGTATGGGAGCCAATGCCATTGTGAATGTGCGACTTACCACTTCTATGGTCATGCAAGGTTGCTCTGAAATTTTAGCCTATGGAACTGCTGTCGTGGTTAAGTAAATTAGAATTTCTTTTCTTTCTTATTTGTGGGGTACTACTTATCTAATTTATAAACGTATCGAAGAAAAAAAAGAAGAGAATTTTGAGGATCATGAATATTAATTCTTTATCCCCAAAAACACACTAACCCCTTTTGCTATTGGATTTCCCGAGGTACGTCTAAAACTTACTATTTGTCCCGTATGGTAGATAGCATCTGCAATAGGTCCATTGATCAGGTTCCATAGGGGAAATTTAGACTGCTTCCCTCCTCTTTCAAAAATGATATTCAGTTCCTCAAGCTCCTTGTCTGCGTATTGGTCAAATAAAGCCGCTGTCTTTTCTAGATTTTCTAATGTAGAAAATCTAAGTTCTTTTAAGTTTGAAGTAGGTCGAGGAGACGGTCGTAGGGAAGCTTGATTTTTTGCTGCATTAAAAATCGTAGTACTCAAGCCGTAAATGTGTTGTAGTGTTTCTAGGGTATTTTGCGCCTCCTCACTTGGGCGATAATTCAAGTCACTTGCTCTAAGTCCTTCTGTAGCCCAGTAGTACCGAAACCCTAAGCCTTGTATCATTCTTCTGATTGAGTTTGTAGCATTATATTCTTGAGGTGCCTCAGGAATTGATGAAAAAGGAAGGTCTTGTGACATAAGTGAAAAGTTAAAACTTAAGAAAAAGATGAGGAACAAACGCATACTATTTATTTTACAGTACTAAAATAGTATTTTAGCCTTACAATTTTTTTTTATGACAAAGAAATTATCCTCTTTAGAAGCGCTTGCCAAAATCAAATTTGACGACCTCGCTCCAGATCGAGAACTGCCATCACCCCCAGCGCCCAAATTTTTTCAACAAGAACTCGAAGCCCATTTTAGTAACAAAGGTCGTGCTGGAAAAACCGTTACGCTAATCAAGGGGTTTAAAGGAAATCAAGCCGAATTAAAAGCCTTGGCGAAAAACCTCAAAAACGCTGTAGGTGTGGGCGGAACAATTAAAGGGGGAGAAATTATTATTCAGGGAAATTATCGAGATAAATTAATACAGCTTTTACAAAAGATGGGACATAAAGTCAAACGTGTAGGAGGATAAAAAAATTCACCAACTAATTGACGTGTCAAGTCGCTCCTTGAGAAAAGAATTTGCTTGACTAAAATGTTTATTCCCAAACCAATAACCTCTATTAGCGCTTAAAGGTGAAGGATGTCCGCTACTTATAATCAGATGTTTAGAAGCATCAATTAATTTACTTTTCTTTTTTGCGTAGCCGCCCCAAAGCATAAAAACAATAGGCTCTTTTTGCGTAGATAAGGCTTTAATTACAGCATCAGTAAACGTTTCCCACCCTTTTTTTTGATGACTTCCGGCTTGGTGTGCACGAACGCTTAAGGTCGTATTTAATAAAAATACACCCTGATCTGCCCAGCGATTTAAGTTTCCACTTTTGGGATATGGAATGTCCAGATCTGCTTCGATTTCCTTAAAAATATTGATCAAAGAAGGTGGATGCGCTACACCTTCTGGAACCGAAAAAGCCAGTCCGTGTGCTTGCCCTGGGCCGTGATACGGGTCTTGCCCAAGGATCACCACCTTGACCTTGTCCATTGGACAGCGATTAAAAGCTTCGAAAATGTACTTCTCAGGGGGAAAGCAGCGATGCGTCTGATACTCCTTTCGTACAAAATCTGTTAACTGTCCGAAAAGAGAACTTGCAAATACGGCTTGTAAATGCTTTTCCCAGCTTGAATGTATTTGCACCTTCATGAATTTATTACTTTTGCAAGGCCAAGTTAAGAAAAACCCATGGGGCATATTCCAAAAAAAACACTTATAGACCTCGAATATCAGGAAGTACTGCGGCAGTGTGCGAATTTTGCCATTACTCCACTGGGGAAATCCGCTATCAGGGCTTTGGAGCCCGAAATAGGAATTGATCTTATCTTAAAAGACCTTCAAGCAGTCTCTGAATTTAGAGCTTCCTTTGAAAATGAAAATCGAATTCCCAATCACGGCTTTGAGTCCATGTCCGAGGCCTTTTCCTTGCTTAAAATAGAAAACAGTGTTTTGGACGTTGAAACCTTTAGAACCCTTGCCGTCAATACAGAAACCACCAATCTACTTCTAAAGTTTTTAAAACAATTTAAAACCTATTACCCTCAATTGTTTGAAGGCACATCGGGTTTGACAGAAGAAAAAGAGATTAAAAAACAAGTGGATGCCGTTATCGATCGCTTTGGAGAAATGCGGAACAATGCTTCAGAAACGCTTTACAGTATCCGTAAAAAAATACAACAAGTACGGGGAAAGATAAGCAGTAGCTTTAATAAGGCCCTCAGTCAATTCCAAGGAGCAGATTATTTGGATGATATCCGAGAATCAATAATCGATAACCGTCGCGTTTTGGCTGTCAAAGCCATGTATCGCAGAAAGATTAAAGGCACTATAATGGGGAGCTCTAAAACGGGAAGCATCGTGTTTATTGAGCCTGAAGCTACTCATGTACAAACTCAAGAACTTCAAAATTTAATCTTCGAAGAAGGAGAAGAAATAAAAAAAATATTAAGTCAACTCACCGATTTTTTCCGACCCTTCCTCCGCTATTTTCAAGCACAGCAAGATTTCCTTTTGCGAATGGATGTAGTCTATGCCAAAGCGCGTTACGCCCAAGAGATCAACGGAATCCTTCCTGATATCGCTACGGAAGAACGCAAACTGGATTATAAAAAAGCATACCATCCTTTATTATTACAAGCACATCGATTGGAAGGGAAGGTAACCCATCCCCAAGATTTGTATTTGGATTCTGAAAATCGCATCATTGTCATTTCAGGCCCCAATGCAGGTGGAAAAAGTATTACCCTTAAAACGCTAGGCCTTTTGCAATTGATGTTACAAAGCGGAATGCTGATTCCCGTTCACGAACGCAGCAGGGCCTGTTTGTTTGATCTGATATTGACCGATATAGGAGATAATCAATCTATTGAAAACCACTTGAGTACGTATTCCTATCGCTTAAAGAACATGAAGTATTTCTTGCGAAAATGTGATGCGAATACCCTATTTTTAATTGATGAATTTGGAACGGGTTCCGATCCGGAATTAGGAGGAGCTCTGGCAGAAGTAATCCTTGAAGATTTTTATGAAAGAGCTGCTTTTGGTTTGATCACAACCCATTATTCCAACCTCAAAGTTCTAGCAACAGAACTGCCTGCAATGAGCAATGCCAATATGCAATTTGACAACCGGACCTTAGAACCGATATTTAAGCTCGTATTGGGAGAGGCGGGAAGTTCATTTACCTTTGAAGTTGCCCAAAAAAACGGACTGCCGTTTAATCTAATTAACCGCGCAAAAAAGAAGATCGAACGTGGAAAAGTTCGCTTTGACGCAACCATAGCCAAACTCCAAAAGGAACGTTCTCAAATGGCTAAAACGGGGCAAAGCTTGAAGGCCAAGGAATCAAAAGCGGCCGCTGAAGGGGATCGCATGGCAGAAATGAATGCGAAATTAAAATCCAAGTTGGTTAGCTATCAAGAATTGTTTGATCACAATCAAAAAATGATTGTCTTAGGAAACAAATTAAACGATATAGCAGAACGCTTTTTTGAAAACAACAAAAAACGTCCCTTAATTTCAGAGCTTTTAAAATTAGTGGAAAGCGAAAATGCCAAACGAAAACGAAAATCTGCAGCTCTTGGCAGAAAGGAACGGCAAGAGAAAAAGCAACTAAATGAAGAAGTTAAAAAGGAACTGGTTGTTGTAAGAAAAGAGAAGAAAAAGAAAGCAAAGCAAAAGCCCCCTCCTCCACCTCCCAAACCGAAACTTAAAATAGGTGATCAGGTACGCATGTTCGATGGCCGTTCTGTGGGCAGCATTGACGCTATCGAGAAAAACAAAGCCATTGTCAATTACGGACTTTTTACTACACAGGTTAACTTGGACTTGCTCGAATTTGTGGAAGCCGCAAAAAGAAAAAAATGAAGCAGTTGATACTCTTTTACGACGGACCTTGTATCCTATGTAATTTTTGGATTCAAAAACTTTGTAGATGGGATAAAAATGATCGGTTGCAGTTTTCTTCCCTAGACAGCGCTTTTGCTAAAGATTTTTTTAAAAAACATCCAAGTCATTTATTAGCCATAGATTCTATTCTTGCATGGGATCCTGAGGAAGCATATGAAATTGAAGCACAGGCGGTATTTCGAATTTTAAAAT
>Ga0233395_1001750_pt1 | contig 10377 bp, 9 predicted proteins | sample 27DmetaG_FD_186029 | JGI IMG/M metagenome (GOLD analysis project Ga0233395, IMG submission 186029) | Seawater microbial communities from Monterey Bay, California, United States - 27D | ecosystem: Environmental > Aquatic > Marine > Coastal | place: USA: California | collected 2016-10-12 | reverse complement strand
TGCTTATCAGATGGATGTAAGTGATTCAGCAACTTACCTCAAGGAGTTTAAAAGCTTTTCTCAAAAAATGGCTAAAAAAATTGGCTTTGATAAGAATTCTTATGGCTTGGCTTTTCCAATCGTAGGAAAAACAGCTGAGTTTTCACATTTTGTTTGGGTAGGTGCTCCTGATGTTGAAACAGCGCTGTCAAGAACTAAAAAAATGATGTCAGACCCTTTATTTGCAGAGTTTTCTAAAAAAGTATCGGGGGTACGTAAACTTGTCAATACTACACTTTCGATAAGAGTGATGGATTTCTAAAACAACATATTTTAATTAAACCCTCCCACGTGGAGGGTTTTTTATTTCATTTACCCATCTCTTCTCATTAAAACGTTACTTTAGAAACCAATCTACGCGTTTTTATTACCTTGGCTCATCAAGAAATCAAATGGAACTAAATCCAAATTTTAATCTAGATGAAAAACAAAATAACTAAGCTCCTAATTAGCCTTATAGGACTGATACTTTTCAGTTCTTGTCAATCTAAGAGCGTCACACCAGAAGCGGTAGGCCTATCCTCAGATTCATTAAAAGTTGCGACACAACGATTGCACAAACATGTAGATCAAGGCAAACTACCTGGGACCTTTGTAAGAATTATCAAAGATGGGAAAACGATCTACAACGATACTTATGGCTATATCGACATTAAAGAAAAAAAGCCAGTTGATGAAAACTCGTTATATCGAATTTTTTCCATGACAAAACCAATAACTGCAGTAGCGATAATGACGCTCTATGATCAAGGGAAATTGACCTTGGACGATGAAGTTTCAAAACACATCCCTGAATTTTCTACAACCAAAGTCTATAAAAATAAGGAGGGTAAACACAGTACTGAACCTCAAAAAAACCCAATGACCATAAGACATTTGTTAACACATACTTCTGGAATTCCCTATGGTTGGGAACCAAGTTATACAGATTCAATTTATGCTGTCCGCCAACATATGAGACAAAACTGGACCCTAGAAGAGATGACAAAAGATCTTGCTACGATCCCTTTAAAATTTCAACCAGGAACCCGTTACAATTATGGCTTAGGGATTGATGTAGCCGGATTTATAGTAGAGCGTGTGTCTGGGATGAAATTAGACGCCTATTTTAAAACGGCAATATTTGATCCTCTTAAAATGGAAAACACTAAATTCTATATTCCCAAAGAGAACAAGAGTCATCTTGCTGCCTTGTACTTTCTTGATGAAAACAAGCAACTTCAATTACTAGATGACCCAGACATCACTAAAAAAATAGACGGTGGCGCACCACCCAAACTTTTATTGGGAGGAGCCGGACTTATATCGTCAATGACAGACTATGAAAAATTTTGTAGAATGCTTCTCAACAAAGGGACTTTAAATGGGAAAAGAATACTATCGGAAAAATCAGTGAACCTAATTATGACCAATCAATTTTCAGAAGAATTGAAATCCATGACCACAATGGCACACGGACTTTCGGGTACCGTAAATCCAAAAAATGGGGAATATCATTGGGGAGGAGCTGCTTCAACCTCTTTTTGGATCAATCCAACAGATAATCTAATAGTAATCTGTTATACTCAACTATTTAATTCTCAAACCCAATATGCAAACGAATTTAAAGCCACAGTTGAAAGCGCTCTTTTAAACAAGTAGTATGAAAACACCCTGTTTTATTGTGAACAGGAGAATAAATAAACAAAGCCTATTCAATTTCCACCCTAAAATTGATGGCAATAATAATTGTAGCTCCCATTTCAAGATTGATTTGAAGTAAACCTATGCATCTAAAATAAGAGAACTTCCAAGTCTTAAGTGATGTCCTGGTTTATAGACGTTGTATCCTCATTGGGGGTACTTGGAATGAGCACTGGAGGTTGACTTTCTTTCTCACAGGAAAGTAAGGTAAAAAATACTATCGGAAGCAAACACAGTTTTTTCATGAAGGGTTTATTTAGAATTTCTAAAATAAAAACATTTATCACGGCTTACAAAAATTGTTTGGTTTCCTATAAAGGAAAGCACACGAATTTCATCTTAGATTTAGGAAAAGTCGAATCGGTAAATACTGTTGAAATGGATTTTTTAAACGTACAGGCTCAAGCCAATTGGCACCTTTTGATACTGCCAAAATATGTGACCTATTCAATATCGGAAGACGGAGAGAACTATTCTAGCCCAACAAAAATGATCAATCCTCATAATCCAGATCCTGCTGAAAATCCAGAGATTGTAAAAACAGCCTATCATCGGTTTAAAGCAACTTTTATGGGGGCTAATGCACGATTCATAAAAGTACATGCGCAGAGTCCATTAAAGATGCCCCCATGGCACATTAATGCAGGGAAACTAGCCTCTTTGTAGGCTGACGAAATTGTGGTTCTTTAAGAAATTTAAGTAGCGTTTCTTAGAATTTCTTGAAGTCTTTTGGCAACGATTCGTTCCTGTCCTGGAACCATCATCCAAGTGGTAATTCCAATACTTTCATTATTGCCGACAGTTTGTATTGATGGATGTCCTTCTCGAAGCTGTTTTCGAGCCTCATTAGGGGTTATTTTAATCTTATTTTGATCCCATCGAATACGTAAACTAGGCACATGATTGGCGTGTTTAGGCACATGAATTTCTGTACGTACCCCAGCTACGGTTTTAGCACGGTTGCTAATTAAATCAATTTGATCTTCCCAAAGCTTCCACTCTTTTTCATGGTCTTTTTGTAAATACATCTCCAGAGCAACTAACATCCCCAAGACTTCTTCTTTGTTTACTTTCATCCCTCTGCCTATAGTTTCTCCTCTAGGAGGGGTATGCATACGTGCAGCTTCTATATACTTTCTTTTTCCTAGCAAGAGTCCTGCACTTTGTGGTCCTCTTAGACCTTTACCTCCTGAGAACGCCACCATATCAAAGCCCATTTTGGTAAAACGGAACAAATTAGAAACAGGAGGGACATCCGCTGCACAGTCAATAAAGGTTGGGATGTTATGTTTTTTCCCTAAGGCAACAAACTCTTCCCATCGAATCGCTCCATTTTCAGTATTAGCATTTAAATACCAAAGCAAGGCCGTTTTTTTGGAAATGGCTTTCTCAAGTTCTTTTGCAGTTTTAACTAAAACGACTTTTGCACCCACATTGGTAAGCGCTTGAGCATAGCCTATTTGATGCCCTTCTTGTATGATAACTTCATTGGCCCAACCCTCAGTTCTAGGAAGTTGCTTTACTTTTTTCGGATCGTCGCCACAAAGGACACCAGCCATTGCGATAGACATGGCTCCAAAGCAGCCAGAGGTTACAGTTGCGTATTCACAGGAAAGAAGTTCTGCAATACGTTCTCCCACTTTGTCTTGTAAATCATCCAGATTAACATATTCGCTAGCTCCAAAACTGATGGCTTGTGTAACTTCTTCAGGCATTAGAGAACCGGTCATAGAAGTGTAAGTTCCCGCAGCATTGATGAAGGTGCGTAGCCCTAATTCTTTAAAAAAATCACGTTCCAATTTTGCCGCAACACTACTTGTAGCAATGTTTTTTGCACCCAATTCTTGAAGACCTATAAAACCTCCTACAAAGGGAACAGTCGCTAGTGTTTTTAAAAGCTTTCTTCTGTTGATCATGATTGAAATTTAAGAATTTATAGCTGCAATGCAATCCATCTCTACTAGAGAATTTCCAGGGACTCCTCCATAGGTAGCTACTGTGGTCCGTACAGGAGGGTTGTTACCAAAGCGACCCCGAAACACTTCGTTCATCTCTTTGTAATCAGCTAAGTCTGCCAAATAAACATTTACTTTGAGAACCTGCCCCATAGAGGAATCGTTTTTAACCAATTCTTTTTCTAATTCTTTTAAAACATGGTCCGTATGTGCTTTAATATCTCCATCAAAATGGGCTCCTTTCCCAGCAACATATAATGTATTACCGTGTTTTACTGCTCCTGAAAAAAGCGGAACATTTTGATCTTTTAAAACCGTACCAACTACTTCTTTTTTAGCAGGGGAAGTTTCAGCGGCTTTAATTGCATTCAGGCCAAAAATGCCGGTAAGCGCATAACCTATTTTTTTTAAACTGGATCGACGTTCTTTGTTTAGTTTCATTTGTTTTTAGTTTGATTATTAAATGTATTTACCAAGTTCTTTTTTCGAGTAAAGCTTCTATCTGATCCTTTGGAACAGGAAGCTCATCAATGTGATCTTTAAGCCAATTGGAGAAATCTTTTTCTATTTCTTCTGACCATTTGTTATCTATTTGACCTGGAGTATAAATCCCTTCTTTTAGTCTGGTGATTCCAAAAAGGTCTCTCAAACGGACAACTTCAGAAGTAACAACTACTTTTTCAGCTAAGTGAGCAGGGATAAAAATTACACCTTCTTTTTTGGCTAAAACAACATCTCCAGGCATGACCGTGGCGGCACCAATTCGTATAGGAAAATTGATGTTTAACAACATGACTTCGGTTAAAAAGGAGGGGTGCCAGCCACGTACAAAAGCATTAAACCCTTCGATCTTTGAAAGGCCTTCTAAGTCCCTACTAGAAGCATTAAAAACAACTCCATTTTTAGAATTGGCATAAATTGCGTTCCCAAGATTATCTCCTATTAGGGTCCCGTCTACAATTTTTCCGAAGCCATCGGCTACATAAATATCACCTTCTACTAATTGGTCAATAGGCCAAGAATTTGTATTTCCAATAGCCCCCTCCGCCTTTCCTTTTTTAACGATTTGTCCAGCAATATCAGGACGATTAGGCATGTATTGAACGGTTAGGGCCCTTCCTACCATAGTCTGATCTTGGTGCAGCGGTTCCCATCCTCCTTCAAACTGATTGTGGTAACCTTCGTTACGTAGGACACCCCAAGCTTCTTCTATACTAACCTTTTTCATTCGTTTTAAAATATCTTCAGCAACTTTGGGTCTTCCATCTGCAAAGCGTTCTCCCTCCCATTCAGAGGTCAAGAACTTCATTTGATCCATAGAGAGGTCTTGAGAAGATAAAGTGCTTATCATGCACAAGAAAAGAGTAGATAAGAAAAAAGTTAAGGTTTTCATATTTTATATTTTGGGTTCATCAATTTTTTTATTTCTCCACCATAACGCTAAAGAAGATCCCGAAATGTTCATCCAAGGACCAAAGACTGCTGGAGCTAAACCTACTGTAGCTACTTTACCCATTTCTAGCGCAATCCCAGAAGCGAGACCTCCGTTTTGCATTCCTACTTCAAGCGCAATGGTGCGACAATCTTTTTCTTTCATTTTTAACAATTTGCACCCCCAATAACCAAAGAAATAACCCAGTATATTGTGAATGATAGATGCTAGAATAAGAAGTGCCCCTATGGTTAACAAATTATCTCTTCCAGCGGCAGTGATGATGGTAATAATTAACACAATTGCTGTCATCGAAATGATAGGCATTGCTTTGTCCAACCAAGGAGTTTTTCCATGAAAAAAATGATTGAAAAGCAACCCTAAAGCAATGGGGAGGATTACGATTTTTAAAATGCTTAACATCATTGCCCAAAAGTCGATAGGGACAAAAGCACCAGCTAAAGACTCCATAAGTAGTGGTGTCATAAAGGGTGCTAAAACGGTTGCAACTGCGGTAAGGGTTACCGATAAAGCAACATTTGCATTAGCCAAATAAGCCATAACATTTGAAGCCAAGCCACTTGGAGAGGAACCAATTAAGACAATTCCTGCAGCAATTTCAGGAGGAAATTGAAAGAGCGTAGCCAAAGAAAATCCCACTAAAGGCATGATGCTAAACTGACATAACAAGCCTACCAAAACACCCTTAGGCATTTTGATGACCCCATAAAAGTCTTTGAGACTCATAGCAGTTCCCATACCAAACATAATGATTTGAAGTAGGGGAATAATCAAAACTTTCATTTCAAAAGATCCTTGGGAAATAAAGGGTGCTGGAAAATACATAGATATACTTACTGCAGCAAAAATTAAAATTGTGAAGGCAAGTCCTTTTAAGGCTAAAACGCTTCTGAAACTTAGAGCTAAAGAAAAGAAAAAACTAACTAACCAAAACCCCGCTTCAGCACCATGCCCAGTAATAAACAAATAAAGACTAACAACACCTAAGACGAAGGAAAGAGAGAACAGAATTTTAGTTGTAATTTTCATATGTTATTTATTCCATATTACACTCGACTTGCCATTTAAATCGTAAACCACTTTCCCGCTTCTAAGGGTCAGTTCACAGATTAATTTTTGGGTTCCATCAATTCTTCTATTAGAGGTATCTACAAAGCCATAGTTCCCCTTTAGAATATTTAAAATAGCAAGATCAGCTTCGGCTCCTACGCTTAAATGTCCTAGTTCAGGTTTTTGGAGATAAGTCGCTGGGCTCCATGTAGCGGCAGCAATTACTTCTTCCAAGGACATGTCTAAATTTAAAAATTTAGACATTACATTTAAGAGATTTTTCATACCCCCATTCATACTACCGGTATGTATATCTGTACTGATGGTATTGGGTTTAAAGCCTTGTTTCATAGCAGGGACCGCTTGTTTAAAAACAAAACTTCCACCTCCGTGTCCTACATCGAAAACAATACCTTTTTGTTGAGCTTTAAATACGTATTGGCGCAACTTTCCATTTTCGTCAACTACGGGAGTACGTCCTTTAACATGCGCATAGGCATGAGTGAAAACATCTCCCGGGCGAAGTTTTTCTAAAAGTAGTTTCTCTAGAGGCAGCTCAGGTTGACTTCCACCAAAATCAATCATTACAGGAAGCTTGGCAAGTTTTCCTGCTTGGACTACTTTATCAGTTGGGGTCCAATTATAACCATTGTAATGGGCCAATTTAAAACCGACTATATGTTCAGGATATTCCTTAGCTTTTGCGGCACTTTTTTCGGGATCCATATCATTTAGGTCTTGCTCAAAGGCGCCTCCACTCATCCCATTACCTACAATATTTAAAAAGGAAAGCACGCGGGTTTTAGATTGCTCAATGGTTTGTTCCTTAAAAGTTTCAAAGTTTCTCCAGCCCGCTCCACCTACATCTACGACTGTAGTAACACCATTGCGAAAAGTAAATCCATCGGGAGCTAAAGCTGTAAAACTATTTGCGAGATAGCGCTTGGGATGGGTTCCATGAAAATTGTGACTGTGCATATCGATAAGTCCAGGAGTTACTAGTAGCCCTTCGGCATCCACAATTTTTTTACTTTGTTCGGGACTTATTGATTTTTCAACGGCGGCTATTTTCCCATCTTTTATGGCCACATCCATTTTTTGATTTAAATTATTTTTAATGTCTATCAAGTGTCCATTAATAATCAAAAGATCGTATTGTTGAGCAGCTAAAGGAAGTGATAAAAAGAGGCTCAATAAAAGGGGAATGGTATAATAATTTAGCTTCATAAAAATATTATTTTTCAGTTTTCTTTTGATTAGAGGTGCGATATTTTTTTACTTCTTCAACCGTTACGGGACTGGCATCATTACCAAAGTTTGTTCTAATATATGTTAATACTTTTGCAATTTCAAAATCTTTCAAAAAGCTATGTTGTGGCATTAAACCATTGTAATCCTCTCCATTTACTTCTATCGGACCCTCCATTCCATTTAGGGTTAAATGAACTAAGCGTTCTTTATCTCCCACCACCCAGTCAGTCTCATTTAGGGGTGGAAATCTTCCAGAGGCTCCTTTTCCATTTCGTTGATGGCAAGCAGCACAGTATGTTTTGTAGATAAGTTGGCCTTCGGTAAGATTTTTTTCACTTAGATTATCATTTACTTTATCGGGTGTTTTATAATGAGAAAGTTTTTTACGCGCTTCCATATTAGCGAGATCTTCTGAACCAAAGTTCTCTTTATCCCCTTTGAATTTTACACTCCAAATCCTGCCTTCTTCTGTGTCCCCAATGTACATAGTCCCATCTGGCGCAAAAGCGATTCCCATAGGTCTATAAACAGCATCTCGGACACTAATAATGGGATCCACTTGCGCAAAACCATCGGCAAAAATATCGATCTGACCCGTAGGTTTTCCATTTTTAAATGGAACAAAACCTATAAAATATCCCGACTGGGGATAAGGCGATCTATTGGTAGAACCATGAAAGGCAATAAAAGCACCATTTTTATAATATTCGGGGAAAGCATCTCCTTGGTAAAAAACGAGATCATTTGGAGCCCAATGCCCTGGAAAGCCCATGACAGGAGCTTTATAAGAATCGCAGTCAGCTATACGCTGTCCATCTCCTCCATATTCTGGAGAAGAAACGCGTTTTTGTTGCATCTGGTCATAATAGCAATAGGGCCATCCGAAGTCATCACCCTTTTCTATTTTAATAAACTCTTCCGAAGGGAGCAACGCACTGTCCCATGCAGTATAACGATCCGACCATAAGCGGAACAGGTCGTCGCGACCGTGAACCACGGCATAGAGACTCTCATCTTTTGGATTCCAATCCAATCCAACCACACTTCGAATACCTGTAGCAAAACGCTCCCCTTCTGCTTGTGTTTGATTGAGTTTTTCTGCATCAAAGACCCAGATACCCCCATGTTCTTCTAGTTGAGGACATGGATTCATTCCGGGTTGGAATGGGGTTCTTTTTGGATTTTGGCAAGTATTTGAAGGTGCTCCAAAAGGGACATAAAGTTTTCCTTTATTATCAAAAGCAATAGGCTTTCCAATATGCTCATGCATCCCATGAGGGTGATCATCTATAACTACTGTTTCTAGAGGCCCTTGAGGAACCAAATGAGCAGGATCTAATTTGTATCTGTAAACAGCAAGTTCACTACTAAAATACAAATAGCCTTTATAAATTCTTGCTGCTGTTGCATATCCAAAACCTTTTATTGTTTTGTCATTTGCAAATTTGAAAATACTGTCAGCCACTCCGTCTTGATTAAAATCTTGGAGTGCGGCAAGTGAACCTTCTTCTGATGTTTTTTTAAATTTTGTATAGACATTACCAGATGAGGAAACTGTTATATGCCTTATGGTCTCGGATATTGAGCCTACAAAAACTTTTGATTCAAAACCGTTGGGCAGGAATAATGGTCCTTGATCAACTTTGGCTTTTTGACATTTAGAAAAGAGGAGAGCGCATCCAAAAAGAAGAAGGATTCTAAAGCGAAAGAAAGGGATGATTTTATTTAAAAATTTCAATAATATCTTTTTTAAAATTTAATAATTAATCAAATACTAAAGTTCCAAAAAACTCAGGACGATGAAAATCGGGTTTGGGGCTTTTAACGGTATTCCAACTAATATAATGAGGTTGTTTAGTTGCATCAGCACATTTGTAAAAATTTGCTTTGGAAACCAGTTTTTCAAAACGCAAATCTGGGTGATGAATAAAAAGCTGAGCTGGGATAGCAACAACCATTTCCCATTGAAAATCTCCCGATTTTTCTTCAAAGGGTTCATTTCCTAAACTAGATGAAATAAACAAGTTTTCTAAGATTAGTTGGGGAGGGATAAAACTTCTTTGTTGTCGGTTTGGGCCATAAGCTAAGTGGGTAGTTCCAATACAATTGAATTCAAAATTGTAATAAGCTCCACTTTGATCCGGATCTATAAAAAACTCTATACAGCTGTCGCGGTGTGTTGGGCTGTTAGGACTGCTGTGTTTTGCCAGGATATGTTTTTCAGAAACATAAAATTTTAAATAGAGAATTTGTTCAGCATATCCCATCCTGAAAGAGACTTCAGGTTTATAGTCGTATTCTTTCCAATTTATTTGATCTATAAATACAGGAGCTGTTTTAGATTCTAAAGCATTGGATATAGATGAAAAGCTTATTTTTTCAGGGGTAATTATTTTAGAAACAGAAAGTTCAGCTGAATTTTTCAAACTACAAGCAGTTAAAAGAAGAAAAAGTATATTAAATCGCAGATTAATCACTAAAGAAAGTTACAAAAATTATAAGTAAATTGATTTACAAATATTTTAGAAATGAAAAATTTATATATTTTATTACTCGGGAGTTTATTGTTTTGGACCTGTTGTAAATCTCCTGAACTCCAACTTTATATGGCTTCAGACTATGTTTATGTAGGGACTTTTACCAAAGGACTAGAGGGACCTGCAGTAGATCGAGAAGGGAATTTATATTTTGTCAATCCAAATCATAATGGAAGCATTGGGAAAGTAGATAAGAATGGAAAATTCTCAATTTTTGTAGACCAATTACCCGAGGGGAGTACGGCAAACGGAATAAGGATTAATGAAAAGGGGAATCTACTATTAGCTGATTATACAGGGCATAATGTTTTAGAATTGAACCCAATAACAAAAAAAGTTACTGTTTTCGCGCATCAAGTCGAGGCGAATCAACCAAATGATTTAACCATTGGAAAGGGAGATTTATTAT
>Ga0233395_1001736_pt1 | contig 10419 bp, 9 predicted proteins | sample 27DmetaG_FD_186029 | JGI IMG/M metagenome (GOLD analysis project Ga0233395, IMG submission 186029) | Seawater microbial communities from Monterey Bay, California, United States - 27D | ecosystem: Environmental > Aquatic > Marine > Coastal | place: USA: California | collected 2016-10-12 | reverse complement strand
ATTTTATTGAGGGCCTACCTCCACTAAAAGCAGATGAAAAAATTATCCAAAAACTTAATGAGGTAAATGCACTAATATCAGTAGAAGATTATGATCATTCCTATCCACATTGCTGGAGACATAAAACGCCTTTAATTTTTACAGCAACAGCGCAATGGTTTATTTCAATGGATAAAGCCAATCTTTTATCAGATGCTCAAGGGGCGGTTGATAGTGTTGAATGGGAGCCATCTTGGGGGCTTCAAAGAATTAACTCAATGCTTAAGGATAGACCTGATTGGTGTATATCTAGACAAAGAAACTGGGGTGTTCCGATTACCCTAGTAATTCACAAGGAAACAGGGGAAATTCACCCCAATCAAAATAAATTATTTATTAAATTTGCTGATCTTATTGAGAAAGAGGGCATATCTTCTTGGAATTCTTTAGATCTTTCAACATTCATAGACGACCACGATGAGTACATTAAAGTTACAGATTCTCTTGATGTATGGTTCGATTCAGGTGTCACACATTCTGCTGTGACTGATAATAGATTTGGATTAGGAACTGTTGCGGATCTATACCTTGAAGGTTCAGATCAGCACAGAGGTTGGTTTCAATCCTCATTGCTAACTTCAATGGCTATGAATAATAGAGCTCCATATAAGTCAGTTTTAACCCACGGTTTTGTAGTCGATGAGAATGGTAGGAAACAATCTAAGTCGCTTGGTAACGTAGTATCTCCTCAAAAAGTTTGGGATAGTCTTGGTGCAGATATTTTAAGATTATGGGTTGCTTCTACTGACTTTAGAAGTGAGATGGTTGCATCTGATGAGATCTTAAAAAGAGTTTCAGATCAGTACAGAAGAATTAGAAATACATTGAGATTTGTATTAGGAAATCTCAATGATTTCAGTAATAAAGATTCTATAGAGATGAAAGATCAAGTTGAGCTAGATAAATGGATCATTAATGCTACAAAAAATCTTGAAAAAAATGTTATCAAGGATTATGACAATTATTCATACCACACGGCTGTTCAAAAAATCCATAACTTTTGCGTAAATGAGCTCGGTGGAATTTATTTAGATATTGTAAAAGATAGGCTTTACACTACTGGCAAAAATTCACATGCCAGAAGATCATGTCAAACAAGTTTGGATTACATATGCAATATCCTTGTCAGGCTTATAGCGCCAGTTCTTTCTTATACAGCTGAAGAAATATGGCAAACACATCCATCTCTGAAAGAGCAGGGAGAATCAATTTTCCTTAATACATATGGTTATAAAGAAATATATAATGAAGTTAAAATAACTTCTGAAAATTGGTCTAGAATTTTTGAGATTAAAGATCTCGTGAATCAATCTATAGAAAATATGAGATCTGAAAATAATATTAAAGGATCGCTCGACTCCATTGTCACCTTGCATTTGGAAGATGAAGACTATAGTTTGTTGCAAAAGATTGGCAAAGAGCTCCATTTTATTTTTATTTCAACTGATGCTCAAATTAAAAAAGCTGATAGCTTTTCAATAGAAATTTCTGTTTCGGACGATCCCAAATGTTCAAGATGTTGGCATAGATGTAAATCTGTTGGAACTATCGAAGGTCATGAAGAAGCATGTTCTAGATGTGTAGAGAATATTGAAAATGATGGAGAGCTTAGGCATTTTGTATAAAATCTACCCATATATTTTTATATTAATTTTGGTTTTGGTTGATTTTTTTATTAAAGAACACTCTATTAAAAATTTAATATTTGGACAATCAGAGCCTTTGGTACCTTTCATTGATTATTTGCTAATTTATAATTCTGGCATTGCTTTTGGCTTTCTTGATTTAGACCAAAAACTCTTTTCAAATATAATATTTATAGTTGGTCTTCTGATTGTTTTCTATCTTATATACCTACTTAGATCAGAAAAAAATAAAGTAAAGATTTATAGTCTTGCAATGATTATTGCTGGAGCAATAGGCAATTTGATTGATAGAGCTCCAGATGGGCAAGTCACAGACATGTTTCACTTAATAGTCATGGATTATTCTTTTTTTGTATTCAATCCAGCAGATGCTTTTATTTCATTTGGCGCAGTTATACTAATCCTATCTGAATTTTTTTATAAACATGAAAGCAACTGAAAGGCTCATCAAGCTTGCTAATCCAAGAGGGTTTTGTGCTGGTGTTGATAGGGCTATTGATATTGTGAATAGAGCGCTTGAGATACATGGCGCACCTGTGTATGTAAAACATGAAGTTGTTCATAATAAATTTGTTGTAGAAGATCTTAAAAGAAGAGGAGCCATATTTATTGAAGAAATTGATGAAATACCGGATGGATCCCTTGTAATCTTTAGTGCACATGGGGTTTCTAACAAGGTTGAGGTTGAAACAAAGGAGAGAAATCTAGATTTTTACGATGCAACCTGCCCATTAGTAACAAAAGTACATATGGAGGTTGTAAGGCATGCGAGAGCTAACAGAGACATTATTCTAATTGGTCATGAAGGTCATCCTGAAGTGGAAGGAACAATGGGACGGCATGTGTATAAAGAAAATAGTAATATATATTTAGTTCAAGATAATAATGAAGCCTCATCAATACAAATTAGCAATCATGAAAATCTTGCAATCGTTACACAAACTACCCTCAGCGTTGACGATACAAAATCAATTATAAAGATATTAAAAGATAGATTTCCCAATATCAAAATACCTAAAAAAGATGACATTTGTTATGCAACACAAAACAGACAAGATGCTGTAAAGCAATTAGCCTTAGAATCTGATTACATGATTGTAGTTGGTTCAATTAATAGCTCAAATTCAAATAGGCTCAAAGAGCTGGCTGAAAAATGTGGCTGTAGGTCAGTATTAATAGATGAGTTTGATGATCTAGATTTATCTCAGCTTGATGGTTGCAATAATATTTCAATTACCGCAGGCGCATCAGCTCCTGAGGAAAGAGTACAGGAAGTTGCCCAAGCTCTTAAAAAATATTTAGGCGCATCAATTATAGAAAATGGCATAGACAGAGAGAATATCTTCTTTAAACTTCCTCCTAGCTTAAGGTAAATGCAAATTAAAGATCATATCCTTGAGGGTATAAAGTTTTTAAAATCACCAAACTTCAATGAGCGGCCTTTAGATACAAAAATAAGCTTATTAGTCATACATGCAATTAGCCTACCTCCAAGAAAATATAATACAAATCATATTGAAGAATTTTTTACAAATAAGCTAGATTTTTCATCTAATGATTATTATCACAACATCAAAAACTTAAGAGTTTCCGCGCATATTCTGATAAAAAGGTCTGGTGAGATTATTCAGTTTGTTCCATTTAATAAAAGAGCATGGCATGCAGGAAGCTCTTCATTTATGGGTAAAGAGAATTGTAATGACTATTCAATTGGTATTGAGTTAGAGGGCTCAGATGATGACATTTTTGAAGATATTCAATATGATAAATTGAAACAGGTAACATGCATACTTATGGACCAATACACTTTGATCGATAAAAGTAATATCAAAGGTCATTCGGATATTGCTCCTGGACGCAAAACAGACCCAGGCAATCTATTTGATTGGAGCAGGTATCTTAATGGCTTATAACATTAAAAAAATGTTAGTCATGCTATCACTTGGCTTTGGCTCAGGCCTGCCTTATATTCTCTTAATAAGCACATCAACAGCATGGTTAAGAGATGTTGAGATAAGTTTAAGCACTATTGGGCTTTTTACATGGTTAACATTTGCTTACACGTTTAAATTTATATGGGCTCCATTGGTAGACCGTTTTTCAATTCCTTATCTTTCAAAATTTGGTCATAGAAAAAGTTGGATATTGTTTATGCAAATTTTGATATTTATTAGCTTAATATCAATTTCAAATATAGATCCTACTAAAAGTTTTATATTGTTTTGTATTATTGCAGGAATTATATCCATTGCAGGCTCCATTCAAGATATTGCAATAGATGCATTTAGAATAGAGTACGCGCATATTAGCGATCAAGGTAATTTAGCTGCTGCTTATCAGCTAGGCTACAGGCTAGCAATTATAGTCGCAACATCATTGGCTTTAATTTTTGCTGACATTAATGGATGGTCCTTAACATTCAAGCTTATGTCAGCTTTCATGACCTTGGGTTTATTGGGTGTCATTTTTTCAGAAGAAAAGAAAAATAAAGAGCTTGGAAAATTAAATTTTTATAATTCAATTGTTATGCCATTCCATGATTTCTTTTCTAGGTTCGGATTATTTATGGCATCAATGCTCTTGTTGATCATAGCTACTTATAGATTAACGGATATTGTTATGGGCCCTATGGCATCTCCATTTTATATTGATATGGGATTTACCTTATCTGAAATTGGTGCTGTTGTGAAAGTTGTAGCATTGTTTGCATCAATAGCTGGAATTTTTCTTGGCGGAATACTAATAAAGAGAGTTAAAATTTTTAGATCACTAGTAGCAGGAGCGCTCTTGGTGATGGTGACCAACATAATGTTCGCTTATGTCGCCATTTCAGATAAGAGTTTATTTGCACTATCAGTAATTGTTGGAATGGATAGTCTTGCAGCTGGAATTGTTGGGACAGTAAACATAGCATTTCTTTCTAGCCTCGTTTCAAAAAAATATACTGGCTTTCAATACGCACTCTTAACTGGTTTTATGGCGGGCCCAGGTTTTGCCTTGAAAGGCCTATCAGGGCTATGGGTAGAATTTCTTCAGAAATTCTATGGTTTTGAATTCGGATGGATGCTTTTTTATATAACTACCACTCTCCTAACAATTCCGTCTTTAGCATTTTTAGTTTTAAATAAAAGGTTATTAACAAAGCATGAAAAATCCTTATAGAATTATTTTTTACATCACACTTATTATTACTTTTTATATGAGCATTGTGCCTGCTTCAACGATACCAAATATTGCCGCTCTAAGTTTTATTGGGGATAAAGCAGTGCATTTATCAATATTTTTCCTTATTTCTTTAATAGGCCTTAATTGCAAATACAATATTAGTAACTTATTTCTTTTATCTTTGATATTTAGTTTTGGTTTAACAATAGAAATAATTCATTATTATCATCCATATAGATATTTTGAGTTCGCAGACTTGATGGCAAACCTTTCTGGTATATTTTTAGCATTATTAATTTATAAAAAAAAGATAGCCTAATCTATTGATTTCTTGTGTTTAGCCCTTAACTATTGGTTATGATACAGAACTGTTATTAGTTCATAAAATAATTTTTTACTAGGAGAGAAGTTATGAAATTAAGACCTTTACACGACAAAGTAGTCGTAGAAAGACAAGAGGAAGAAAAAACATCAGCTGGAGGCATTATTCTTTCAGGTAGTGCAACTGAAAAGCCTTCACAAGGCAAAGTTATTGCTGTTGGTCCAGGAAAGAAAAATGATTCTGGAGAATTAACTCATATGGGAGTTAGTGTTGGCGATACTGTTATATTTGGTCAGTATGGCGGCAGTGAAGTAAAAATTGATGGTCAAGAATATCTAATCCTTGGGGAAAGCGATATTTTTGGTGTTATAGAATCTTAAATTAAAAGTTAAAAAGGGAGATATAAAATGTCAGCAAAAGACGTAAAATTCGGAGACTCTGCTAGGAGTTTAATGTTAGATGGAGTGAATATTTTGGCAGATGCCGTTAAAGTTACACTTGGACCTAAAGGCAGAAATGTTGTTTTAGATAAGTCATTTGGAGCACCAACTGTAACCAAAGATGGTGTATCTGTTGCTAAAGAAATTGAGTTAGAAAATAAATTTGAAAACATGGGAGCACAGATGATCAAACAAGTTGCTTCACAAACAAATGATGAAGCAGGAGATGGAACTACTACTGCGACTGTTCTTGCACAATCTATAGTAAATGAGGGTAACAAAGCAGTTGCTGCTGGAATGAATCCAATGGATCTTAAAAGAGGTATAGATAAAGCGGTTTCTGCTGCAGTTGAGCATGTGAAAGGCTTAAGCGTTCCTTGCGCAGACAACAAAGCTATTGCTCAAGTTGGAACTATTTCTGCTAATGGTGATGAAGCTGTTGGTGCGATAATTGCTGAAGCTATGGAAAAAGTAGGCAAAGAGGGTGTAATTACTGTTGAAGAAGGAAGTGGTATTGAAAATGAGCTGGACGTTGTTGAAGGCATGCAGTTTGATAGAGGGTACCTATCACCTTATTTCATAACAAATCAGGACAATATGACAGTTGAACTTGAAACACCTTTAATTCTTTTATTTGATAAAAAGATATCAAATATTAGAGATTTACTGCCATTGCTTGAATCAGTGGCAAAAGCAGGTAGGCCGCTTCTTATAATTGCTGAAGATATTGAAGGTGAAGCGCTTGCAACATTAGTTGTAAATAATCTGCGTGGAATAGTAAAAGCAGCAGCATGTAAGGCTCCAGGCTTTGGTGATAGAAGGAAAGCAATGCTTGAAGATATAGCTATTCTTACCGGAGGAACTGTAATCTCTGAAGAGGTTGGACTGACTTTGGAAGGTGCTTCAATTGATGACCTAGGTACTGCAAAGAGAATTGTTTTGAACAAAGACAATGCAACGATTATTGACGGAGCTGGTGATGAAAAAGCAATTGCTGCTCGTGTTAATCAAATCAGATCACAAATTGAAGAAACTTCATCAGATTATGACAAAGAAAAACTTCAAGAGAGAGTGGCAAAACTTGCTGGTGGTGTTGCAGTTATTAAAGTAGGTGCAGGATCTGAGGTTGAAATGAAAGAGAAGAAAGCAAGAGTTGAAGATGCTCTTCATTCTACTAGAGCTGCAGTTGAAGAGGGTGTAGTTCCTGGAGGCGGCTCTGCTTTAATTAGATGTTTAGAAGCTGTAGAAAAAGTTACTGGTGATAATGACGATCAAAATGTTGGAGTAAATATTGCTAGAAAAGCATTTGAAGCTCCACTTAGACAGATCGTTTCTAATGCTGGTGAAGAATCTTCAGTTATTGTTGCAAATGTTAAAGAGGGCAGCGGATCTTACGGATTTAATGCTGCAACCGGTGACTATGGTGACATGATTGATATGGGCATTTTAGACCCTGCAAAGGTAACTAGAACAGCCATTCAGGCAGCTGGATCTGTTGCAGGTATGATGATAACAACTGAAGCTATGGTTACCGACATACCAAAAGATGACTCACCAATGCCACCAATGCCTGATATGGGCGGAATGGGCGGAATGGGAGGAATGGGCGGAATGATGTAATTTTTGCTTTTTCTTAAAAAAAACGAGGCATTTGCCTCGTTTTTTATTTTATAGACTAGATAAATTTAGATTTTAGGATAATATTGACTTATCACTTTTTTAGGGAGAAAAAAATGGATTTTTTAGATGTTTTATTTCGAGCTTTGCATGTCTTATTTGGAATAACCTGGATTGGACTTCTTTATTATTTTAATTTTGTTCAAACAGAATACTTTAAAGTTTCGGAGCCATCAGCAAAATCTGATGTTGTTCAAAAACTAGTCCCAAATGCTTTATGGTACTTTAGATATGCAGCTTTGTTTACTTTTTTAACAGGCTTATATCTTATTCACTATTTAAGTATCGCAATAAATATAAGTATAATTTTAGGTGCTGTATTAGGCACATTTATGTTTCTTAATGTTTGGTTGATAATATGGCCAAACCAAAAGAAAGTTATATCAGGAGCTCCTGACGCAGCTGACGCTGGTGCAAAAGCTGGTCTCGCATCAAGAACAAACACCTTATTCTCAATTCCAATGTTATGGTTCATGATCTATTCAGCTCATGGAACATCAATCGGAAATACCATCTTAAGCTTAGAAGAATCACTATTATCGCTTTGGGTCGGTTTGTTGTTAATAGCTGTAATTGAAGCAAATGCTGTGTGGGGAAAAATGAATGCAGCCATTACATCTGTTAAAGCTGTAATACATTCTGGAGTTGCTCTTTCAGTTATCTTGGGCTTGATAGTTTGTTATCTATAATAATTACAAATTGAAATAAAAAGAGAGGCTTATGCCTCTCTTTTTATTTTGACCTTAGATATAAAATTATCTTCAATTTCAAGCACCTCAAACCTATACTTGCCTATTTCCAAGCATAAGCTTGCTTGTGGTATAAAGTCTAAATATTCTGTAATTAGACCATTAATAGTCTTTGCAGAATCTTCTGATATGTTCCAACTCTCTGATTTGTTAATATCTCTTATTTTATAGTTTCCAGTTGTTAAAATTGAATTAGCACTTAATCTAATAAAATCATCATCTAACTCTACTTCATTTGTGCTGCCAAACTTACCAACAATTTCTTTAAATATATCTTCAATAGTTATTAGGCCTTGAATTTCACCATATTCATCTACCACAAGACCCATATTTCTATCATGTATTTGAAATTCTTTTAATTGCTTCATTAATGCAGTAGATTGAGCAACAAAATATGATTTTAATAGTTTATCTTTTACATCCTCATCATATCTATTCAAGAATTCATTTGAATCTTTAAGGTGAAGAATACCAACAATATTATCAATATTTTCTTCATATATTGGTAGTCTTGTATATTCAGCAGATTCAATTATTGTTTTTGCAGCCTCCTTGTTTTTAGATAAATCTATTCCTATTATTTCGGAAATTGGAACCATGATGTCTTCAACTACCAGCTCTTCCATTCCTAAAACAGAGGAAAGAATATATCTATAACTTTTTGGTATTAGATCCCCAGAATCGTCTAAAAGTGTTTTTAACTCTTCCGTATTTAAATTGTCATTATCGTTAGCATCTTTAAGACTGACATTGAACAGTTTTAAAAAAATTGAACTAACCTTGTTGATAAGAATAATGAGGGGCCTAAATATATATAGCAAACCTTTGAGAAGGAATGATGACTTTGTTGCAAATACCTCAGGCTTTATTGCAGCAATAGTTTTTGGCGTTATTTCAGAAAATATGAGTATTACTATTGTGAGGAGAATTGATCCAAGGAATACATTGCCATCAAAATATTCAATCATTATTAGCGTAACAATTGCAGATGCAAGAATATTTGCAAAGTTATTTCCCACAAGAATCGTTGATAGTAATTGATCAGGTCTTTTGAGCAACTCAAGCGCTCTTTTAGCACCCTTGTGAGGCTTCTTAGATAAATTTTTAAGCTTAACTTTATTTGATGCCATCATTCCTGTTTCAGAGCCAGAAAAAAACCCGCTCAGTACTAAAAGGCTGAATAAAGTTGTAAGTAAGTATATTAAAGAAGGATTTTCAATCATAAACTAATTGTAAATGAATATAACGTTTCCAATATATGCAATCCAAACTGCACACAAGGCAATGAATAAATTTCTTACAGAACTTTTAATTGTTAAATTGTATTTTTTAATACCAATGAGAGTAATTAAATAGATAACAAGAGCAATTGAAGCAAAAATGATTTTAATAATTAAATTTGTAGTAAAAATTGATTGAATTACAAAACCAGATAAAAATGAAAATATTAAAAAAAATAAACCTATTCCCAGTATTTTAAAAACTATTTTGTAACTTTTTTCTATTGAGAATTTAGGCATATCATTAAAATCACCATTTTTTAAACTTAACATTGTTTTTTCAAGCACAACCATTTCATAAAAAGCTATAAAAATAAATACTAAACTTAGACCCGTAACAATAAAGTGAATATCGGCAGTATTAGAAATTACTCCATAGGCTGATGAGTAAAGAAAAACATACGAAAGTGAAGATGCAGCAGATGATATGTAGACAGATCTACGATCTTTTAAGAAAATTCTTAAAAGAAAATATATAATTACTGAAACAGTAACCTGCGTAATAAAATTCATAATTTGTATTATAAAAGCAAAAGTTTTTTATTAATACTATCAATATGTTCAAGGTTGCCCTAAAATACACGTCTTTTTTAACATTAAGAATAAATACATAATATGGTAATAATTAGATTGGCAAGAAGCGGGGCAAAAAAGAACCCTTATTATTTTGTAACAGTAGCTGATGAAAGAAGGCCTAGAGATGGTTCTTTCATTGAAAGGCTTGGGTTTTTTAATCCATCTGCACGTGGGCAAGAAGAGCGTTTAAGAGTAGATCTTGAGAAGCTTGATGTCTGGGTTTCTAAAGGCGCACAGCTAAGCGATAGAGTAAAAAAATTAGTCAAAGAAGCAAAACTTTCACCTGAAGAGCTTCAAGCTAAGCTTGATGCCAAAAAGGAAAAGATTGAAGCAAAAAAAGCATTGGTAGAAAAAGCTGCTATAGAAGCGGCTGAAGCTGAAGCTAAAGCAGCAGAAGAAGAAGCTAAGGCCGAAGAAGAGGCTAAAGCGGCTGAAGCTAAAGCATTAGCAGAAGAAGCTCCTGCTGAAGAAGCTCCTGTTGAAGAGGCTCCTGCTGAAGAAGCTCCTGCTGAAGAAGCTCCTGTT
>Ga0233395_1001729_pt1 | contig 10444 bp, 5 predicted proteins | sample 27DmetaG_FD_186029 | JGI IMG/M metagenome (GOLD analysis project Ga0233395, IMG submission 186029) | Seawater microbial communities from Monterey Bay, California, United States - 27D | ecosystem: Environmental > Aquatic > Marine > Coastal | place: USA: California | collected 2016-10-12 | reverse complement strand
AAATGGAACTTCTACAGCAGCTTCCTTTTGTACGCCAAAAACGAGCTGCAGAAGTACTGTTCACTCCAGACACCACGCGTGTTTACCTGTACTTAGAAAAAATTAAAAGCAATCGCTTCGATGGATTCTTAGGTTTTGGGTCGAACGAACAGACCGGAGCGATTGAATTTGATGGTTACTTAGATTTGAACCTTATCAATAACCTCAACTTTGGCGAGTCTTTTAAACTCAATTACAAAAGCGACGAAAACGAACAAAAAACCTTTAATGCTACGTTAGAGATGCCCTATATTTTTGGCAGTCCAATAGGCAGTTCTCTCGATCTAAATATATTTAAAAAAGACAGCACTTTTACGACAACACAACAGCGTATAAAACTATTTTATCCGTTTGGAGACAAACAACAAATAGGGGTTGAATTGCGCAACCTACAGTCCAATGTACTAACTGAAAACACCTCAAATGAAATCGAAGATTATGACAGTCAATTTTATGGACTAAATTACCAGTACATCAAGCGTCAAAAAAACAACGCATTATTTCCAATAAAAAGCCAACTCAAATTCACTGCTGGTTTGGGTCAAAGATCAACAACTGAAACGAATGAACAGCGGCACCTCCAACTCAAAGCCCATCACATCGTACAGCTCAATCCCAAAAACAGTATTTTCCTAAAACTTCATTTGGAAGGCCTTGACTCAGACCAGTACCTATTCAATGAACTCATTAGGTTTGGAGGGATTAATTCTGTTCGAGGATTTGAAGAAAATAGCTTATTTGCCACGCGTGTTGGAGTCCTTTGTACAGAGTACCGTTATCGGCTAAGCCCATCTTTGTTTGTTCACAGTATTATTGATGCGGGGTACATGCAGGACGCCCAACTGAGCAACCAACAGCTTTACGGCTTCGGATTTGGATTTGGCCTGCGCACCAATGCCGGACTCTTACGCTTCAACTATGCCAACGGCAAACCCAAAAATCAAAGGTTTAATTTTTCGAATTCTAAAATTCATTTGAGCCTAACTACTACTTTTTAGGCGTGAACAAGATTAAAGGATTAAACAACTGTTAAAGGTATGTTAAAAAATAACCCTTTATCTTAATATCTTAACTTTTATTTAAGAGATTAGCTGCACTAATTGAAAACAAATCATATGAAACCCAAATTTACAATGATTCTGATGCTTTTAGCATTGGGCGTGCAAATGGTGTTTGCACAACAAAAAACTGTCTCAGGAACCTTATCGGACGAAAATGGATTGCCTCTTCCGGGAGCAACTGTAATCATTAGTGGTACAAGCTCTGGAACCTCCACAGACTTTGACGGAAAATACCAATTAGCAGCCAATGTAGGTGATGTCCTGGAGATTAGTTATGTAGGCTATACTACACAGTCCGTGAATGTTGGGGCTTCAAATTTTTACAATATAGTGATGCAAAGCGATAACACTCTTGATGAAGTTGTCATAGTTGGCTATGGAACAACAACTAAAAAATCTTTTGCTGGTACGGCAACCAACATAAAAGCTGAAAACATTGAATCTAAAAATTTCTCCAACATTACCCAAGCAATCTCAGGGGAAGTAGCTGGCGTATCGGTAATTAATACATCTGGTCAGCCAGGCACAATTGGAACAGTTCGTATTAGGGGCTATGGTTCTCCTTTAGGAAATAGAAACCCTTTATATGTAGTTGATGGGGTTGCCTTTGGTTATAATTTTGATTTAAATTCATTAAATCCAGCAGACATTAAAACAACTACTATTCTAAAAGATGCAACAGCAACAGCGATATACGGGTCTCGTGGGGCCAACGGGGTGGTTTTAATCACCACTAAAAATGGCAGCCAAAACAAAGATGCTGTAATAGGGGTAGAATTCAAGACGGGAGTTAACCAACAATTAATCCCAAGATATGATGTGATTTCATCTCCAGAACAATACATTGGACTAGTTTGGGAAGGACTTTTTAACAGAGGGGTGACTACAAATGAAGCGGATCCAATTGAATTTGCAAATGACAGATTACTCGGTGCTAACGGAATTGGGGATGGTTATAACATGTGGAACGTTGATTCTGCAGCAACCTATATCAACAAAGCAAATTCAAGTTTAATTTCTAGTAATGCTGAAAATGCTTTGTTTACATTTGAGTCTAGTCAAGATCGTTCTCATCCGCTTTATCAAAACGTAGCAGTTAACAACAGAGATGATTATTGTGTTTCTGAATATTTAGTTTCTAAACTAACAGCGATGAATGATCCAAGACTGGAAAAGTTTGCAAAAAACGCATCTGTTGGAACTATTGTAGGCATGCCTTACGGTTTGAGTGACAATGACGCAACAGTATTAAAACCCACTACGTCAAGACCTAATGATGCTGTAAGAGAGGCGACATCGGCACATGCTGCTCTTACTTATGCTGAAGTACAATTTTTATTAGCAGAAGCTTATCAAAGAGGAATTCTGAGCGGAATTGCAGAAGATGCCTATAAAAATGGAATAACAGCCTCCTTAAATCAATGGGGGATTACGGACGGAACAGTTGTAGACAACTACATTGGGGCAAATGCATACAATGCTGCAAATTGGAAAGAATCCATAGGGACGCAAAAATGGGTTGCTTTTTACATGAACGGTTATCAAGCTTGGTGTGAATGGAGAAGGCTGGATTATCCTCAATTAGCAGTACCTGCTGCCGCTGAATTGAGTTCAATTCCTGTGAAAATGCCATACCCACTTTCTGAAACTCAAAATAATTCTAGAAATTTAGGACTTGTCACATCTACACCAGCTAATATGACAACAAAAGTGTGGTGGGATGTAAATTAAAAAATAATTTACATCCACAAAAAACCACCCCATGGGGTGGTTTTTTTATTTATCACAAGATAAAGGAATACCTAAATCATTGGTTTTTAGTGTTTAAAAATAGATTTTAACTGAAAATATCATTTAAGGATTTATAATTAAATCGGCACATTAGTTATAAATACTAGTGTTCGAGTAAAAATAATAAATTAAATGTTTAAATAAACTTCTTTTTTTTTGAACAAAAGTTGGTTTTTTGAGTTTTTATCATCACATTTGTGAGGACTAATTCAAATAATTAACAAAAATGAAAACAAAGTTTAGTGTAATGCTGACGCTATTGTTAGCGTTGGTGGTGCAAATATCTTTTGCACAAAACAAAAATGTTTCAGGGACTGTTTCAGATGACAATGGGCTACCTCTTCCAGGTGCTACTGTTGTTATAAAGGGAACATCAACTGGAGTTTCAACTGATTTTGATGGAAATTATTCTATAACTGCAAGTGTAGGCGACGTTCTTGTCTTTAGCTACGTAGGATACTCCAATCAATCTATAACTGTTGGAGCTAGTAATACGGTTAATGCATCAATGGTGCCAGATAATGCTCTTGAAGAGGTTATTATCGAAGCATATTCAAACAATGCTATTAGCAAGGAAAAATCAGTTTCAGCCATTACAACTCTAACAGCTGAGTCCGTTGAGTCTAGACCAAATGCTTCTGTTGTTCAAATGCTTCAGGGACAAGTACCGGGTTTAAATATCGGTACAGGTTCTGGTCAGCCAGGGGCTAATAGTTTGATAATATTAAGAGGTGTAGGGTCAATTAATGGTAACATAGAGCCTTTATTTATAGTTGATGGTGTTCCAGTTGACGAAGATAACTTCAGAAGTATTAACAACGCTGATGTTGCAACTATTTCTATATTGAAAGATGCTTCTGCCTCTTCTCTTTATGGTAGTAGAGGAGCAAATGGAGCGATTGTAATAACTACCAAAAAAGGAAAGTACAATTCAAATCTTACTGTTAACTACAAATCTCAATTTGGTTTTTCACAACTTCCAGAGCAAAATTTTGATGTGATGAATTCCCGTCAAAAATTAGAACTTGACCGTTCTAGAAACCAAGGTCTTGGAAATGGTCTCTCAGACCAGGCAATAGCTGCTATAGCCGACCAAGTAAACACAGATTGGTCAGATGTATTCTTTAGAAATGGTACAACTAATTCTCATAACATAAGCATTTCTTCTGGATCTGAAAAAACCAACTCATACTCTTCCTTTAATTATTTCGAGCAAGAAGGGGTGACTAGAAGAAGTAGCTTACAAAGGTTCTCATTCAGAAACAATTTTAATGGTAAGAGTGAAAATGAGAAATTTAATTATTCATCATCAGTAACTGCAAATTACAGCACTAGTGATTTTATTCAAAACGAAGGTACTGGTAACTTATCAAATCCATTTTTGGTTCCTTATGTAGCTTTACCCTACTATTCACAATACAATCCAGATGGAACATTGAATGTTACTGGTTCTGGTGAAGATAGTTTTGCAAACACTCCTTACACTTCTTTAAATAACACTATCCTTAATACAAATTTACAAGAAGAAGTTAAATTTATTGGTAATGTTAGAGCTAATTATGAGTTTGCTGAAAATCTCACAGCTGGCATGTCTTTTGGTTTGGATTATACCCAAATCACAAGCAAATTTATTGAAGACCCTGAAAGTATATATGGTCAATCAGCTGTTGCTTCAGGTGATGCAGAATATCAAGGAAATCATTTTGAATCATTTTTTAGAGACATTCGATTCAATAACATTGTCAGCTTAAATTACAACAATGTGATTGATGACAAACACACTATAGATGTAACTGCATACTTAGAATACAGTAAATCTCACTCTAACTCATTCTCTCTAGACCAATTTGGTTTGAACCCTAAACTTGTTGGTAACGGTGCTTCATTTATTCCTGGAGATACTTATGAAGACTTGAACGAGGATGGTGTTATTGACGGTGCAGCAGAATTCCCATATATTCCTTCAGTAGCTTCTAGTGAAGTTGAAGTTGGATTGTTCTCCTATTTTGGAGTTTTAAAATATGACTACGATGGCCGATATGGTCTTCAAGCGTCATGGAGACGTGATGCATCTTCAAGGTTTTCTAACTCTAATAAATGGGCGACTTTTTACTCAGTATCGGGTAGATGGAATATTCACAAAGAAGACTTCATGCAAAACAACACTTTCTTTGACAACCTTAAGCTAAGAGCTTCTTATGGTACATCCGGTAATGATCGTATCACAGGTGGTTACTACGGTGGAACAACGAATACTTACAACTTATATGGTCAAGGAACAGGATACAACAATACTGTAGCCTATTATGCCTCTTCAATTGCAAATGATGATTTGAAGTGGGAAACAAACAAACAAACAAATATTGGTATTGACTTCTCAATTCTAAACCGCAAACTAAGTGGTAGTATTGATGTTTATGATAAAACTACGGAAGATTTATTTCAATCATTCCCTGTTTCTAGTATCAATGGAACAAATTCTATTCAAGCCAACATAGGTTCATTGAACAATAGGGGAGCTGAACTTTCTTTAAACTGGCAAGCAATTAATAGCGGAGATTTTTCTGTCTCTATTTTTGCAAATGGTTCATACAACAAAAACGAAATCACAAAATTACCAAATGGAGAAAATGTTGATAATGGCGGTAGAACCATTTTAGCTGAGGGGCAGCCAATTGGGTCCTTCTTCGCTGTAAAATGGGCTGGTGTAAACCCTGCTAATGGTCAAAACCTATATTATGACGTTGATGGGAATATTACAGATGTTTACTCAGAAGATGATAGAGTTTTTATTGACAAAGCAATATATCCTACCTATCAAGGTGGTTTTGGTTTCAATAGTACTTGGAAGAATTTCACATTAGACACTCAGTTTTCTTTTGTTGCTGATATATACAGAAACAACGGAAGTTTAGGGGTAATTGAAGATCCTACTCTAACAAGTCTATCAAACTCATCTACAAGCCTTCTTGATGCTTGGCAACAACCTGGTGATGTAACATACATACCTGCTTTATCTACCGAGTCAATAAGAAACAGATTAACTGATAGATATATTGAAGATGCATCCTTTTTAAGATTGAGAAATATTACTCTTGGATACAACCTAGGCAATCTCCTTAAAGAAGGATCACCGATAAGTAAAATGAAAGTTTTTGTACAAGCAGAAAATCTTATAACGTGGAGTAAATGGAGAGGCTGGGATCCTGAATCAAGTTTTAGATCAGGCGATTTTTTCGACTATCCAACTTCTAAAATATTCACAATAGGACTTGATGTTAATTTTTAAAAAAATGACGATGAAAAAAATAAATAATTTAATATTAGTATGTGGTTTAATCTTCATTGGATTTTCTTGTGAAGATGCTACAGACATATTTCCAGAAGGAAATTTAACAAGTGATGTTACTTTCGAAACTCTAGATGATTTACAGTTGGGTTTGAATGGAGCATACGCTAGATACAGTCCTGAAGACGATATATTAATCAATTCAGTTTTTACGGACAATTGTAAACCAGGTTATGACAACGGTGGTCAGGAAATTAATTTTTATAACTGGGCACTTACTGCTGGTGATGGAAATACAACTAGCCTCTGGAATAGTAATTATAGATTAATAAACCAGTGTAATAGAGTTTTAGAAGCTTCTGATTTAATTACAGCAAGCGGAGAAGCAGAACAAACTGAACTCAACAATATTAAGGGTCAGTTACTTACACTCCGCGCTATTGGACATTTAACTTTAGCTTCCTATTTCACTACTGATTACTTAGACGGAGATGCTCTATCAATTATTATCTCAGATCGTGTTCCTGGAACTTCAGAAACACTTCCAAGAAATACAAACTCAGAAGTATACAGTTTTATCGCTAGTGATTTAAATACAGCTAGCTCTTTACTTTCAGATCAGTCCGATAACAAGTACGTTTCCCAAGATTTAGTTACTGGATTAAAAGCAAGATTAGCATTACTACAAAACGATTCTAGTGCTTTAACTCATGCTCAGACATTAATTGATGCTTATCCTCTTGCAAGTCAATTGCAATATTTAAGTATGTTTCTTGACACAGATAACACTGAGGTTATTTTCAAGGCTGCAAGAACATCTGGGTTAGTTGGTGGTCTATGGTATTTTACAAACTCTGCAGGCCCGTTTATTGAGGCTTCCAACAGTCTTCATGATGCTCATGATCCAACTGATATCAGGTTGTTTGCTAACATTAACTTTAACGATAATAACGGAGGACCGAGTGAACCTGAAAATAACATTCACCTAATCAATAAATACCCAGGAAATGCATCTCCATTCTTGAGTGATATAAAGGCTATGAGAGTTTCTGAAATGTATCTAATTAAAGCAGAGGCTCAAGTCAATGCTAATAATTTAGACGGAGCGGCAGCAACCTTGAAAGTGTTAAGAGATGCTCGTTTAGGAACTAGTACAAGTCTTGATTCTTATATTTCTCAAACTCAGGCATACGATGCAGTGTTAAAAGAAAGAAGGCTCGAATTAGCTTTTGAAGGTCATAGATATTTGGACATTAAAAGATTTAAAGATAGATTGAATACTGGAATTAACAGAGATGATTTGGATTGTGTTTCTGGTGGAAACTGTGTAATGCTTCCTAGTGACCACAGACTTACTCTTCCAATTCCACAAGTTGAATTAAATGCAAATCCTTCAATTGTTCAAAATCCGGGATATGCCAACTAATAGAAAAACTAATATTATGAAAAAGATAACTTTATTATTATTGACTATAATAGCGTTTTCCTGTGGTGAACATGAAAATGTTATTTATGATCCAAATACAAGTACAACATTTGCAACTTTCGATGCTACTTCAACAGCAATGGAAGTGTATTTAGGTGATGAACCATTATCAGATACTATTGATGTAAGTGTTAGTACACTATCTAGTGTAGATAGAACAGTTGTATTAGCTGTTAACGAAGAATTATCAACAGCAGCAGTTGAATCTTATAATGTTGACTTGCAGGTTACAATTCCTGCTAATGAATATTTTGGAACTGCTAATATAACAGCGCTGACTGATGAACTAACCCTATGTTCAACTGCAACAGTTGTACTGAATATTGTATCTGTAAGTGACGGTGGAGACTTTAGTGCTGCAGCACACTCAGTTGGTATGACCAAAAACGAAAACCCTCTTCCAGACGATTTTGCAATAGGTGATTACACACTTACCTTCAATGGTGGTGGTATAGGAGCTACAGCAAATGCCGGTGTATGGGGCGATGGTACCGTAGTTGAAGTTACAGCAGGTTCATCAAACTCAGAAAGAGTATTTAGTGTTAAATGCTACCCTTCATTTGGATTTAGTAATGCAAATGCAGACTTCTCAATTGACTTAGTTTGTGGTAATTCTATATTCAATGGAGCTATCAACAATACTTTTACAGGTGTAGGGTGTGGTTCTTCAATTGTACTTGGTCCAACTTCGGTAAATGGGTCATATAACGGAACAGATGATTCAACCTTTACTTTAGTATTTGCTGAGGACGTCGGTGGCGCATCTTGTGGAGGTGAAGGAATTACATCGTATACATTTACTAAAAATTAAAACTCAAGGAAATGAAAAAAATAAATAAATATCTAGTATTGTTTTTATCTGTGGCTTTTTTAGTTGCATGTAATGACGATGACAACAACGGTCTGGGTGAGGAAAATCCAGAAAATGGTTGGTTACAGTTTGACGGAACAGATCCATCAGTAACATTGCTGAGCAACGATTTATTGACAGAAGAGACTTCCACTATAGAGATCCCTTTTAGATTTACTGCACCAATAAACAAATCAGAAATTGTTTTGGATTTCACTACTGCAGATGTACAAGGAAGTTCAAGTGATGTTATTTTAAATGGCTCAGGAAGCTCAATCATAGCTGCCAATACTTTGGATGGAATTATAACGCTTAACATTGATTTGGCCAGTCTGGAACTAAACATAGCTAATACATACATTTTTGATGTGGTAATGCAATCAAATAATAGAAATGTAGGTATGGGTATTGCTCCAGATTTTTCATCCACATATAGAGTAACTATCAAGACATGTGACCTCATAGACATGTCAGGTACATATACTGCTGTAACTACGTACGGATTTCATGACTTTATAAGTAGTGTAGGCGATACGTTTACTCAAGAAGTCACAATCACTGCAGTTGGAGATGGTACTTTTTCAATTCCTGACTTTTCAGGTGGATTATGGCCAGGTCCATATAACGACGCATATGGTCCCTATCCGAACGGAGGAAATCTACCTTTAGTATTCAGTGAAGTATGTGGAGATATCATGTGGTCAGGTCAATCTGAGCTTTATGGAAACATATTAATGCAATCTGAAACTCTTGGTGATAATGGTGCTAATGAAGTTGATCCAGATACTGGCGTAATAACCATATCATTTTACTGTGATGGGTATGGTGAGTACGCAACATCTGTTTACACTCCACTATAAATTATATAAATAAATTTATATTCAATAGGGCTGTTTTTATAGACAGCCCTATTGAATTTTATAAAAATCCCAAAATGAAAAATACAGCTCTTTTTTTATTCGCGTTTAGCTTTCTCATAGCGACTTCTCAAACCTTAGAAGAACAAAAGGAAATTACTGAAAATTATAATCTCGAGGCTTTAGATGAATTAGAAACGAGATTGATTAGAGAAAACGAAGAGATTAATGAAGAAATAAATACGTTTCTTAAAAAAAACAAAACAGTTAAAAAAATAATAAAATCAGGAAATAAGAACTACTACATAGCTAAAATTATTGATGGTAAGCCCATATACATTACGACTGACAATGTAAATAGCGCCAAAGCTACGAGAACAAATTTCCTACACAATGGTGGGGGGCTGGGTTTAAACTTAGAAGGTCAGAACATGAATATTGGAATATGGGATGAGGGAATTGCACGAGTCACACATTTTGAATTTAGAGAAAGTGACACCTCATCTACTTCTAGGGTACAAAATGGGGATGGTGCTGGTTATGATAGCCACGGTACACATGTTGCTGGCACTATGATTGGTAGAGGGTACCAGAGTGGAAAAAAAGGAATGGCACCTCAAGCTGGTTTAATTTCATATGATTGGAATAATGACAATACAGAAGTACTAAATCAAGCAAGATTTGGAGGTTTGTTAATTTCTAACCACTCTTATGGATTTCCTGTAAGAGACCCTGATACTAATGCCCAGAATGCTCCATCATGGCTTATGGGTTGTTACGATACAGATGCTGCTAATTGGGATGGTATTGCCTATTTAGCACCCTACTATCTCCAAGTCGTGTCAGCTGGGAATGATGGAGAGTCAACATACTCAGGAGGATTAGCAGGCGGTTTTGATAAATTAACAGCTGAAAAAAATGCGAAAAATAATTTAGTTGTGGCAAATGCTAATAACCCATTTATAATTAATGGTAATGTACTTAGTCTTGCAATTAATCAAAGTAGTAGCCAAGGACCGTCTGACGATGGAAGGATAAAACCAGATATTACAGGTGATGGAACAGATGTAA
>Ga0233395_1001725_pt1 | contig 10453 bp, 5 predicted proteins | sample 27DmetaG_FD_186029 | JGI IMG/M metagenome (GOLD analysis project Ga0233395, IMG submission 186029) | Seawater microbial communities from Monterey Bay, California, United States - 27D | ecosystem: Environmental > Aquatic > Marine > Coastal | place: USA: California | collected 2016-10-12 | reverse complement strand
GGTCTCTCTAAAGAAGAGGATGGACCTGGTTCTGAGAAAGCATCTCGAATAGTATTTCCATCTGTCATAAAAATATCTGTCCCGTTCATTTCTTCATTTCCAAAACCAATTGCCAGCCAAACATCAGAGGGGCCAGTTAATATTAAAGTAGTTGTAAAAGTTTCTCCGTCTGTAGTAATATTTGCAGTTAATCCCGAAAGCAATGTTTGAGTTCCAGTAGAAAAACTTTGTGAAAACAAAGAAAATGAAGTAGTCAAAAAAAATATAAGTACTATTTTTCTAGTGAAGGCCATCATTAAAAATTTAAAAAATATTTAGTATTAAATATCTTTTTTTTTAAAATAATGATAACAACTTTTTCGACCAAAAACAACATGTAAGACACATAAAACAATTTCAATACTAATTTTTGGATAATACTATCAACTATAAAAAGAGATAAAAAAACCGATTGCTTTCACAATCGGTTTATATTTAAAAAAGAAAGGACTATTTTTTAATAAATCTTTGTACCCCAATTTTATTGTTAGCAGCTACTCTAATCATATAAATTCCTTTGGAAATTTTTTGAACATCAATTGCTGTATCATTAGATGAGATTGTTTTTGATGAAACCAATCTTCCTGTATAATCAAAAATAGAAACCTCTGCTTTTTCAGTACTTGTTGGTAACTGAATGTTTAATACATCTGATACAGGGTTAGGATACATCTCAAAACTTAATAAGTTGTTTTCAGAAATTCCTAGACTTACACTGAGTGCTGTAGCACCTCTAACACTGTGATATGCATATTCAGTTGACGATCCTATTGCCCAGATTACGGTTAGAGAACCTGCAGAGGCACTAAAAGTATAATCGTTAGAATTTCCGGTATCATTAGCTCTAGTAGCAACAATAGTTCTTGTACCACTTGAAACAGTATTAGACACCAATGTCCAATCCCCACTTTCTTGGGATGAATCTGCTTGAGGTTGTCCATTAGATGTAGAATAAGCATCTAGAATAGAACTTCCATCTGTCATAAATATATCTGTACCATTCATATTTGAATTCCCAAAACCAATACCAAACCATTTATTAGATGGGCCAGCCAGTGTTAGTGTGGTTGTACCTGTATCATTGTCTATGTTTATGTTTGCAGTTAATTCAGACGACAATGTTTGTGTTCCTGTAGAAAAACTTTGGGCAAACAAAGAAAATGAAGTTATTAAGAAAAGAATAAGTAGTGTTTTTTTCATGTGAGAGTTATTTTAAGAGTTGAATAATATTGCTATTGTTTGTAATTTTTGCGTAGTCTAGGGCTGTATTCCCTCTATTATCTTTTATGTTTGGGTTCGCTTTATACTTCATTAGCAGCTCAATAATTTCTTGTTGATTAAAAATCACGGAAAAATGGAGTGCCGTAGAATTGTTTTGATCTGTCAAATTTGGGTTGGCATTATTCTCTAGAAGTAATTTTACTAGATTGCTATTTTTTTTAACAGTTGCCGCCATTAAAGGAGTTCCGTAACCACTTTTTGAATTGACATCTTTTACATGTTCTATCAAATAAGTAGCAACATCATTGTTACTGTAATAACATGCCAATGTTAGAACAGAATATCCCTCTTTACTTAGGTTGTTAATAATATCAGGATTATTTTTAGTTAACGCCTTAATTTCCATTAAAGATCCATTTCTAGCAACATCAAAAATTGATGATTCTTGTGCCTTTACATTTGGAAAAGACAAAAATGCTAGAAAAACAAATAAACAAGTGTTTTTGAAAATCAATTTTTAGTGTTTTAACATTCAATATCTGTAGTAAATATAATCAAAATACATTAATTAAAATATCCTAATTTGATTGTAAAATTCTAATAATTTTTTCTTTAAACATTCACGCAATGAGGTGAAATTTTTCGAAAAACCGCTATCGCGCTGGAATTACTAGTTTACATCTACACAACTTTTTTTTAAAGAGCTAGAGTTTTTCATGTTTTAACTGAAGTTTACACACTATTAAAATTAAAGATTTGAGCATCAATTTAGGTTTTATTTAACATCTAATTTTATCCTTAAAGTTACTTTTGTCATAATCAAATTACATTTTAGATGAGAAAGATAATTCTTGCATTTTTGGGGGTAATACTCATAATAATTTCTGTATATACTTCAAAAATGATTATTAACAGTAAAAGTACTATCAGAAAAGCTCCACCTAAAGTTGTGAAGACTGTTTATGTAGATACTGTCTCAAACAGCACAATACCTATCATTATTCCTGCTAATGGAAACCTAATTGCTAAAAGAAGGGTGGAAATATATTCGGAAGTACAGGGCATTTTCAAACCCGCCTCTAAACTTTTTAAACAGGGAGAAAAATATAAAAAAAATGAAATTTTTATCACTATAAACAATACAGAATACTACTCGAGTGTGCAGTCTGCAAAAAGTAATTTATACAACTCAATAGTTGCTATCATGGCTGATCTCCGATTAGATTTCCCTGATGTTTATTCTAAATGGGAAGCCTATATAAAATCCTTTGACCTAAATAATACTACTCCAAAGTTACCAGTAATGAGCTCTGAAAAAGAAAACTATTTTGTTACTGGTAGAGGTATTGTTTCCAACTACTATAGTGTAAAAAACTTAGAGCAACGATTGTCTAAATATACCATCAAAGCGCCATTTAAAGGAATACTTACAGAAGCATTAGTTACTGAAGGAACTCTAATTCGCAACAATCAAAAACTAGGCGAATACATAGACCCATCCATATATGAAATGGAAGTTTCTTTAGGGAAAAATTATGCAAGTTTGCTAAAAATTGGTAAAAACGTTCAATTAAACAATCTAGAAAATACTGAAAAGTATACCGGTAAAATCTCAAGAATTAACGGTAGTGTTAATACTGCCACTCAAACAATTACCGTATTTATAGAAATAATAAACAGTTCTTTAAAGGAAGGTATGTATTTAGAAGCTAAACTAAATGCTAAAAATGAGCCAAATGCTATTGAAATCAATAGAAGTTTGTTGTTAGATGAAAATAAAATTTTTATAGTTAGAGATAATGTATTGGATGTTATAGAGGTAACACCCACCTATTTTTCAGAAACTAAAGTAGTCTTGAAAAATATTCCTGACAAGACTATCATATTGTCAAATCCCTTTCCTGGAGCCTTTGTTGGTATGTCAGTTAAACCATTACAGCGTAAAAAAGAAAATATTATCAAATTAAAATAAGAAATATGAGAAAGCTTGTTACTTATTTTATTAAGCATAGTGTAGCTGTAAATATTGTAGTCATTGCCTTTTTAATTTTTGGTTTTGTAGGTGCCTATAATCTTAAATCATCCTACTTCCCTCTTGTAGACTCTAAAAATATTAATGTAAATATTACTTACCCAGGAGCCTCTCCCCAAGAAATTGAAGAAGGAGTAGTTCTAAAAATAGAAGACAACCTTAAAGGACTAAATGGTGTAGAGCGAGTTACCTCTACTTCAAGAGAAAATAGTGGTAGCATAAATGTTGAGATAGAAAAGGGAAAAGATATAGACTTCATGCTATTGGAGGTTAAAAATGCCGTAGACAGAGTCCCTTCTTTTCCAGTAGGGATGGAACCATTGGTAGTGGCCAAAAGAGAACCTTCTAGACCAACCATTACTTTTTCGGTAAGTGGAAATAAAATTCCGTTAATAACACTAAAACAAATTGGTAGGCAAATTGAAAATGATTTAAGAGCTGTAGACGGTATTTCACAAATAGAAACCACTGGTTATCCTGAGGAAGAAATAGAAATAGCAATTAATGAAACTAGCTTACTGGCTTATAATCTATCTTTTGCTGAAGTTTCACAAGCCATAAATGAATCTAGTTTAATTACTACAGGAGGTACTATAAAAACAGACTCCGAAGAATACTTAATACGTGCTAATTCTAGGTCTTATTTTGCAGAGGAACTATCCAATCTAGTTGTAAAGTCTGATGCTTCGGGTAAAATTATTAAACTTAAAGATATTTCGGTAGTAAAAGATCAATTTTCAGAAACTCCAAATGCAACTTATTTTAATGGAAACCTATCTATAAATATTACCATTACTAGTACCAATACAGAAGATTTAATTTCATCAGCAAATAAGGTAAATGAATATATAGAAGACTTTAATCAAAAATATGATAACGTAGAATTAAATGTAGTAAGTGACTTATCTACAACCTTAGTTCAAAGAACAGAACTTTTAACAGAAAATGCCATTATTGGAATGATATTGGTTTTGATGTTTTTATCATTGTTTTTAAATACGCGTTTGGCTTTTTGGGTTGCATTTGGTTTACCTATTGCATTTTTGGGGATGTTTATGTTTGCCGGCTACTTTAATGTAACCATCAATGTTTTATCTCTTTTTGGAATGATTATAGTCATTGGAATTCTGGTAGATGATGGAATTGTTATTGCGGAAAATATTTATCAGCACTATGAAAAGGGAAAAACACCAGAACAAGCCGCCGTTGATGGTGTTATGGAAGTACTTCCTGCTATTTTATCTGCCATTTTAACTACTATTATAGCATTTGCCATTTTCTTGTTTTTAGATGGAATGATTGGTGACTTTTTTGGAGAAGTATCAGTAATTGTTATTTTAACTTTGGTTGTTTCCTTGGTTGAAGCGCTCATTATACTACCTGCACATTTAGCTCATTCTAAAGCCCTTCGCAAACAAAAAAATATTCAAAAAAATGGTTTGGCGGGATTATTTCAGCGTATTTTCTCAAAACTAAGACTTATTAATACTTACGGAGATAAAATAATGAAATGGCTTCGAGATAAACTATACAGCCCAAGTCTTCGGTTTACGCTTCAAAACAAATTTCTAATCTTTTCTCTGTTTATTGTATTTTTAATATTAACAGGTGGTAGTTTTGGCGGTGGAATCATACGAGGGGCATTTTTTCCTCAAATAGCTAGTGATCGAATAAGTATTTCGTTAAACATGCCAAATGGTACTAATGAAAAAGTAACTGATAGTATCATCTCATATATTGAACAAAAAGCGATAGAAGCTACCAATGAAATTAACAATGAATATTTGGGTGAAAATCCAGAAAACCATTTGGTGAAAAATTTTATTAAAAAAATTGGGCCTGGTTCCTCTGCAGCATCTTTAACGATAAATTTATTACCAGGTGAAGAACGCCCAAATGAAATAACGTCTACACTAGTAACAAATAGAATTGAAGAACGTGTAGGTGCTATTTTTGGGATTGAGAGTATCGTATTTGGAAGTGGCGGTAATTTTGGTGGTAGGCCTGTTTCTGTCTCATTCTTAGGAAATAATATCACTGAACTTAAAGCAGTAAAATCTGAATTAAAAAAACGTTTACAAGACAACACCTCTTTAAAAGATGTCACAGATAATGATCCTTCAGGAATTAAGGAAATACAATTAAAACTTAACGAAACTGCTTATGCATTAGGCTTAAATTTAAGAACGGTCATGAGTCAAGTTCGAGCTGGATTTTTTGGATCTCAAGCTCAACGATTTCAGCGAGGACAAGATGAGATTCGAGTATGGATTAGATATGACAGAGAAAGAAGATCATCCATTAAAAATTTAGATGATATGCGTATCCTTGTTCCGAACGGAAATCGCGTTCCTCTCAAAGAAATAGCTAGCTATGAGATAAAGCGTGGAGATGTTGCTATCAATCACTTAGAGAGCAGAAGAGAAATTCAAGTTTCAGCAGATATCAAAGATCCAAAGAAAACAAGTTCAACAGATATCATGGATGAAATTAAAAATGATATCATGCCTGGAATCTTAGCAAAATACCCAACAGTAACCCCATCTTATGAAGGGCAAAACAGAGAGCAATCTAAACTTACAGATTCATTAACCCCTATTGGACTAGCTGCTCTTTTGTTAATATATATTGTAATCGCATTTACATTTAGAAGCTACAGCCAACCGTTATTGTTATTGTTTTTAATTCCTTTCAGTTTACCTGCAGTGGCTTGGGGACACTGGATACATGATTATCCAGTAAATATTTTATCGATGCTTGGTATCATTGCTTTGATTGGTATTATGGTAAATGATGGTCTAGTATTAATTGGGAAATTTAATAATAACCTCAGAGAAGGATTGTCTTTTGATGATGCTCTTTATGAGGCAGGTCGTGCAAGGTTTAGAGCTATTTTTCTTACTTCAATAACCACTGTAGCAGGTTTAGCACCTCTAATTTTTGAAGAAAGTAGACAAGCTCAATTTCTAATTCCTATGGCTATATCTATAGCATATGGTATTGGTTTTGCCACTGTACTAACCTTGATTGTTTTACCAATATTCCTTTCTTTTAGCAATAATGTAAAAACAACATTAAAATGGTTACAAACAGGAAATAAAATTAGCAAAGAAGAGGTAGAACGTGTCACTAGAGAATAAATTTATCAGATGAAAATTAGAGAAATAATTATAGTTTTTTTATCGTTTTATATTAGCTCTGTTACTGCTCAGAAAATAGTAACAGTGTCTGAGGCTATTGAATTAGCTCTGGAAAATAATTATGGAATCAAAATTATTTCCAACAATAAAAAAATTGCAAAAAATAATGCTAGTATTTTAAACTCTGGTTACCTACCAACAGTTACAAGCACTTCAGGTGCTACTTTTAACAAAGACAATATTGAAGCAGAATTTGCAAATGGAGAAACTACCCAATTAAATGGTGCTAAAAGTTCTCGATACAACGCTTCCATAAATTTAAATTACACACTATTTGATGGATTAGGAAGATATTATAATTATAAGAGGTTAAAAGAGACTTATAAATTATCTGAATTACAGGCAAGAGAGACTATTGAAAATACAATCGCTCAATTATATGCGGTTTATTATAATGTAGCACAGGTATCAGAGAGTGTAGATGTTCTAGAAAGAACTCTGACTATTTCAAAAGATAGAATTAAAAGAGCCAACTATCAATTTGAATATGGACAAGGAACAATGTTAGATGTATTAAATGCGCAGGTTGATGTGAATAATGACAGCATTAACCTAATTAATGCAAAACAACAATTGGTAAATACGAAACGTGATTTAAATGTAGTTTTAGGAAATGTAATTACCTCAGAATTTAATGTAGAAACCTCTATTGATTTTAAATTAGATGTAGATCAAAATGACTTAATTAATAAAATGAAATCAAATAACGTTAGGCTTTTACAACTAGATAAAAATTTGATGATTAATAAATTTATTATCAAGGCTAATAAATCTGGATACTTACCAAGCATTGGATTAACAGGTGCTTATGGATGGAATAAAGGAAATAACAATGCTGCTTCTTTTGTAGCCGTATCAACCAATACTGGTCTTTCTGGCGGTCTTAATTTGAGTTGGAATTTATTTGATGGTGGTTCTACAGCTACTCGAGTTACTAATGCAAAAATAGATTTAGAAAATAAGGCATTAGAAAAAAAATCTATGATGATAGACATTGAACGTAATTTTAATAACGCTTGGGACGATTATCAAAATAAATTAACAATTTTCCAAGTTCAGGAAAACAATATTCTTACCTCTAAAAATAATTTTACTAGAACACAGGAAAAATACAAACTTGGTCAGGCCACATCTATAGAATTTAGACAAGCTCAGTTAAATTTCATCAATTCAGAGTTGAATAGGAATCAGGCAAAATATGCAGCAAAAATAGCAGAGTTATCTATGTTGCAAATAAGTGGAGAATTATTAAATATTCAGTTTTAACACCTCTCAACTATTGAATCATTAACAAAAAAAGCAACCAATATTGGTTGCTTTTTTTGTTACTTCAGTAATCGTACTTATTTACTTAAATACATCTTACGTTTAGAATATAAATTATAAAATTCATCATCCTTAAGATTCTCAATAAATAGAATACTTTCACCTGTACTTTTCATTTCAGGACCCAAAGTCTTATCTACATTTGGAAACTTATTAAATGAAAATACTGGCTGTTTAATTGCGTACCCATCTAGTTGTGGATTAAAATTAAAATCAGTTACTTTTTTCTCTCCTAACATTACCTTAGTCGCATAATTTACATAAGGTTCTTTATATGCCTTAGCTATAAAAGGTACTGTTCTTGATGCTCTTGGATTGGCTTCAATAATATAAACTATGTCATTTTTTATTGCAAATTGAATATTAATTAATCCAACAGTATTTAATTTTGTAGCAATTGTATTTGTATGATCTATAATTTGCTGCATCACTAAATTTCCTAGATTAAAAGCTGGCAAAGTTGCATTTGAATCTCCAGAGTGAACACCACATGGCTCTATATGTTCCATAATACCAATTATGTACACATTACCATCAGCATCACAAATGGCATCAGCTTCAGCTTCTATAGCACCATCTAAATAATGATCTAACAATAGTTTATTATTTGGTATTTTACGTAGTAGATCTACTACATGTTCTACTAAATCTTCTTTGTTTATTACAATTTTCATTCCCTGACCTCCTAAAACATATGAAGGTCTAACCAATATTGGAAAATCTAATTCATCTGCTAAGGCAAGTGCTTCATCTGCTGATTCTGCAACCCCAAATTCTGGAAAAGGAATATTATTTTCTTTTAATAGAGTAGAAAAGCTACCTCTATCTTCTGCTAAATCTAGTGATTCAAAACTAGTACCAATTATTTTAACTCCATATTTGGTTAGTTTTTCAGCTAATTTAAGAGCTGTTTGGCCACCTAACTGAACAATGACTCCCTCGGGCTTCTCATGTCTAATAATGTCATAAATATGTTCCCAAAAAACAGGTTCAAAATACAATTTGTCGGCTGTATCAAAATCTGTAGAAACAGTTTCAGGATTACAGTTTATCATGATGGTTTCGTAGCCGCATTCTGCTGCTGCTAAAACTCCGTGAACACAACAATAATCAAACTCTATTCCTTGCCCAATTCTGTTAGGTCCTGATCCTAAAACAACAATTTTCTTTTTATCTGTTACTACACTTTCATTGTGAACATATACCTCTCCGGAAGCTGTTTCAACAGCATTCTCAAAAGTAGAATAATAATACGGTGTTTTGGCTGTAAATTCTGCAGCACAAGTATCAACTAATTTATAGACTCTTTGAATATTAAGTTGGTCTCTTTTTTTATAGACTTGACTTTCTAAACAACCCAGCATGTGAGCTATCTGGCGATCTCCATATCCTTTTTGCTTAGCTTCTAACAATAGCTCTTTGTCTAAAGAATCTATGGTATAGGTAGCTATTTCTTTTTCAAGTTGAAATAACTCTTCGTACTGTTTAAGATACCACATATCAATTTTTGTGATATCATATATTTGACTCAAAGGAATCCCTAGCGCTATAGCGTCATAAATTACAAAAACACGATCCCATGAAGCATTAGTTAACTTATCTATGATTTGATTATAATCCGTGTACCCTTTTCCATCAGCTCCTAAACCATTTCTTTTAATTTCAAGCGATTGAGTAGCTTTATGAAGTGCTTCTTGAAAAGATCTACCAATCCCCATCACCTCTCCAACTGCTTTCATTTGAAGACCAAGAGTTCTATCTGATCCTTCAAACTTATCAAAGTTCCAACGAGGTATTTTAACGATAACATAATCTAACGTAGGCTCAAATAATGCCGATGTAGACTTCGTAATTTGATTGTCTAACTCATCTAAAGTATAACCGATAGCTAATTTTGTAGCTATTTTTGCAATTGGATATCCTGTAGCTTTACTGGCCAAAGCAGAGGAACGGGAAACACGAGGATTAATTTCTATGGCGATAATTTCCTCTTTTTCGTCAGGTGATACTGCAAACTGAACATTACATCCACCTTCAAAATCGCCAATACTTCGCATCATCTTAATAGACATGTCTCGCATTTTCTGAAAAGTTTTATCAGAAAGTGTCATCGCCGGAGCTACAGTAATGGAATCACCTGTATGAATACCCATTGGATCCATATTTTCTATGGAACAAATAATAACTACATTGTCATTCTTGTCTCTCAATAATTCTAATTCATACTCCTTCCAACCCATCATTGCCTTGTCTATCATGACCTCATGAATAGGAGAAATTTCGAGACCTCTTCGAAGTAATTTATCAAAATCTTCCTCCTCATATACAATAGCAGCACCAGCACCACCTAATGTGTATGAAGCTCTAATACATAAAGGAAAACCAAACTCTTGAGCTATCTCTTTTCCCTTTAAAAATGAGGTAGCTGTGGCTTGAGGTGCCATTCCAACCCCAATCTCACCCATTAATTCTCTAAACTTCTCTCGATCTTCGGTGATATTAATGGCATCTATATCTACACCAATTAATTTTACATCATGATCTTCCCATATTCCTTTCTCATCTGCCTCTATACATAAATTTAATGCAGTTTGACCTCCCATAGTTGGCAACACAGCATCTATTTGAGGATGTT
>Ga0233395_1001719_pt1 | contig 10464 bp, 13 predicted proteins | sample 27DmetaG_FD_186029 | JGI IMG/M metagenome (GOLD analysis project Ga0233395, IMG submission 186029) | Seawater microbial communities from Monterey Bay, California, United States - 27D | ecosystem: Environmental > Aquatic > Marine > Coastal | place: USA: California | collected 2016-10-12 | reverse complement strand
CATTATTCTATTTAGATAATCTTGAGACCAATATTTCTTTATATCGTCTGAGCACATAGATTCTGAGGCGAAACATGCTGCATTTAATGATCCTGCACTTGTTCCAATAAACATATCAAAAACATCTGATACTTTTTTGCCTGTCACAGTTTCAAATTTATCTAAAAAAATAATACCAGCAATTGCTCTAACGCCACCCCCATCAAAAGAAATTATTTTTTTTGGGGTATCTTTGGTTTCAGGTTTTTTAAATAAGTTAAACAGCGATTTCATTAAAAAAATTTCTATAAAATGATTTCAGTATTAAGGAGTTTACTAGCTTCATAAATACTTCCTGCATTGATAACATTTAAGTATCCATTTTCAGTAAGAATTTTTGTTGCTTTACCTGACCTATTTCCACTTCTACAGTACAAATATATTGTTTCATCTTTAGAAATAGTATCAGTGATATCAAGTATATTTTGCCATTCTTTATGTATAGCGTTTTTAAGATGTCCGTTATTCCACTCTTCAAGAGTCCTTACATCAATCACAGAAATTGCAGACAAATTTATAGCGCACAACAAACTAAAAAGTAATTTAAGTTTTAAAAACATTAAGCCCAATGATTTAAGATAATATCTGAAGCCTTCTCGCCAATCATTATTGTTGGTGCATTTGTATTCCCGCCTATTAAAGTCGGCATGATTGATGCATCTACAACTCTAAGGTTGGAAACCTTATGAACCAGTAAATCTTGGTTAACTACCGACATATCATCTGATCCCATTTTACATGTACCAACAGGATGATAAACGGTATCTGCTTCAGATCTAATAGCTTTTTCAATATCTTCATCATCGTCAAGATCAATAGGGTTGAGAACATGTTTGCTTGTATATTTTGAAAGTGGTGCCTTATTCATGACTTTCATCATTTTTTTATAGCCTGCAATCATATCTCTTACATCATCTGGATGAGATAAAAATTTTGGATCAATTTTTGGATCTTCAAAAGCACTCGAAGAATTTAAGGTAACCTCTCCTCTTGATTTTGGTCTGAGTAGACATGTATGACAACTGATACCAGTTCCCCATAATTGCTGCCTGCCATGATCGACCACCATTCCTGGTGCAAAATGTAACTGAATATCAGGAACATCTATATCGTTACGTGATCTGATAAATCCACCAGCTTCAGCAACCGTAGAAGTAAACATTCCTGTTTTGGCCAAAATATACTTAATAATTTCTAAAGGAAACCTAAAAAATATTGTTCCCAAAGAAAAACCTATTAGGTTTAACGACTGGTGCTTATGAACAGACACATAATCGATATGATCTTGAAGATTTTTACCCACTCCAGGTAGATCAATCTTATGTTCAATACCATGCTTTGTTATTTCCTCTTTAGGTCCTACGCCTGACCTCAATAAAATTTGAGGTGAACCAAAAGCACCAGATGAAAGAATGACTTCTTTAGATGCGTTAATGGTGAAGGAATTGCCCTCTTGATCAATACAGGCAACACCTTCAGCTTTGTTGTTATTAATAACAATTTTGTCTACATGGGTATCGGTAAAAACTGTGAGGTTTTCTCTTTCTATAGCTGGTACTAAATATGCTTTTGCTGTGCTGCATCTTTTTCCATCTTTTTGAGTGGTTTGATAATAACCAATTCCCTCTTGGTCATTACCGTTAAAATCTTCATTAAAACCAAATACTGAAGAACCAGTTTTTACAAAGTCGTCAACAGATTTATTTTTATGTCTTATCTGAGCAACGTTTAGAGGTCCACCCTGCCCATGAAAATTATTATCAAACACTTCATTATGTTCTGCTTTCTTAAAGTAAGGTAAAACCTCATCATATGACCAACCATCATTTCCGAGCTCAGCCCAATGATCATAGTCCCATTTATGACCTCTTACATAAAGCATTGCATTGATTGAACTAGATCCTCCTAAAGTTTTACCTCTAGGTTGATATCCTCTTCTATGTTCTTCAGATTCAGGTTCAATTTGATGAACTCCTCCTGTTGAATCAATAACAGATGTGGAAGCCTCTGTAACAGTAACTTTTTCAAACTCTTTTTGTGGTTCAGTATTGTAATTCCAGCTATATTTACTTCCCTTTCCTAGAAATGCAAAGCCAAGAGGCACATGTAATCTCAAATCACTATCTTTGGAACCAGCTTCAATAAGGCAAACATTAAAATTAGGATTAGCACTCAACCTATTGGCTAAAACACATCCAGCTGAACCAGCGCCTAAGATAATAAAATCATAACTCTTCATTGGTATTATTATTATTTGTAAATTGTAGAGTTTATGATTTAACCAACAAACTGTAAACTTATATGCAAATTTAATACTAGTGAATATTTATTATGAGTTCTTTTAATATATTTATTATTTTTTGGGTGACTATTGGTATAGGAACTTTCATATATTTATTTTTTGTAAGTGCTCCCTACGGAAGACATATTAGAGACGGCTGGGGAAGGAATATATCTGCAAGAACTGGTTGGGTTGTGATGGAATCACCTTGTGTAATCATTATGATTATATACGGCTTAATAGTTAAAGATGATCTGAAGAAAATTCATGAAATTTTTTTATTGCTCTGGTTGATGCACTATATTCATAGATCTTTTATTTATCCTTTTGTAATTGATATGACAAATCCAAAAATGCCAATTAGCGTTGCTGCATCTGCCTTTTCTTTTAACATAGTAAATGTAAATATTCAGGCTTTTGGTATTTTTTACTTCACAGAATATTCAGAAAACTGGATAAATAGTAATCTTTTTTATGCAGGTATTTTAATTTTTCTATCTGGCATGTACATCAATATAAAATCAGATTACTTACTGATTGCACTTAGAAAAAGAAAGGGGCCTGGATATCATCTACCAAATAAATTCCTCCACAAGTATATTTCATCACCCAATTATTTTGGTGAAATTATTGAATGGATTGGTTGGACAATTTTAACTTGGAGTATATCAGGTGCTGTATTTGCTTTATGGACTATTGCAAACCTTGTTCCAAGAGCTTTTTCTCATCATAGGTGGTACAAGAAAAAATTCTCAAATTATCCAAAAAATAGAAAAGCTATTATTCCTGGAGTTATTTAATTAATCCCATATCTTTTATTTGATTGGCTATCTCCAAAATAGAATCTTCACTTGGTCTGGGATTCCAGCCAAGTATATCTTTTGCCTTTGTTGCTTTAGTCACACTCCTTACGCGCCCCAAAAATGGTAGCGTAACTTTTAACTGTTTGTTAAAGATTGCTAATATTTTGGCAACCCAAACAGGAACTGCATATGTTGGCGCTTTATCAAAACCATTGTCTTTTAAGATTTTAGCAATATCTTTGTACCACAAATCTTTCTCTGCAAGAGCAAACCTTTCTCCATTACTTGCATCATTTTGCATTGCAAGAATATGTGCTGATGCTACATCTCTTACATCTACAAAGCCAAATTGAATCGGAATAGCAACTGGCATTTTTCCAGTAACAACCATCTCTATAGCACTGTTTGAAACTCCAAGATCTCCAGAAAGTGATGGACCAATAACAAGCGCTGGATTAATAACTGCTAGTTCAAATGGATTACCCTCTTCTTCAACAAAATCCCATGCAGCTCTCTCAGCTAATGTTTTACTTTTTGAATAATTACTTATTCCTGGATTTTCAGGATTAGACCAATCGTTTTCGTTATAGAAGGTTTTTTCTTCACCTGTTTCAAATATTGCAGCAACTGAGGACGTAAGGACAACTTTTTTAACACCATGTTTTTTAGCGAATTTTAGTGCTCTTTTTGCGCCTTCAACAGCTGGTTTAACAAAATAATCTTCTGTATGATTTTCAAGAGCAAGAGGTGATGCAACATGAAGAAGATAATCACACCCTTCCATACCTTCATCCCAACCTTCATCACTTGTTAAATCAAAAACATGTAAATTTAAATTTTCTGTAGGCGTGCCTGCTTTTTTTAAAGCATCTAATACTTCATTTTTTCTTTCAGGTGATCTAATAGAACCATTAACAATATAACCTTGGCTTAACAACTGTTGAACACAATGAAGCCCAATATATCCAGTAGCTCCTGTGACTAAAACTTTTTGCATTTTTTAATACTCCTTAAAATTTAAAAATTATGATACGCATATAATTGTTATTGTTCTAGTGCGGAGGCATAAGAAATTATCTCTTTATCTGACCAAGGTCTTCCAATCAATGACAGGCCAACAGGAAATCTGTTAATTGAAAAATATGGAATCGTAATATGAGGTAGCCCACCAAATGCTGCATATCCTCCATTACCAAAAGAAATTACCTCAGTCATTGCTTCGTTGTCACCACCACCTTTTTTATTAGTTTTCCATGCAGGACCCCTTGTTAGTCCTATAAATGCATCTAATTTATATCTATCCATTAAAAGTATTGTTTCTTTGGTTGATGCTTTTAGTATCTCTAACGATTCAAGATATTTATCTTTATCGCTAGATGCTTTGATAGCTGCATAAAAAATTTCTTGCCCAAATAATCGCATTACTTTTTCAGAATTTGCATTGTTAAAATCAATTAATTCTTGAAGAGATTTTTTCTTTTCAAATGCAGTTTTAAGATAACTTTCAAGACCATGTTTAAATTCATAAAGAAGAACAAAATATTCTTCTTCTGATGGATAATTTCTTTTGTCATCTATTACAACAATCGTACCTCCAAGATTTGCAATATCTCTTTCAATTGTTTTTAGAAATTCTTTACCAAATTTATTATCAAACCCTGATTTCAATAACCCAAAACGTTTGCCCTCAAGCGTCTTATTATTAGTGGCTTCAATAAAATTTTGGTCTAGGTTTTGTGGTATGTTTTTTGTTTTAATATCATTTATATCTACACCTGAAATAGCTTGAAGAGTTTGTGCAACAATCTTTACCGATTTTCCCATTGGTCCAGCAGTATCTTGCGAACTAGCTATTGGGATGATTCCATGTCTACTTACTAAACCAACTGTTGGTTTCATTCCAACTATCCCAACTACTGATGCAGGACATGTTATAGAGCCATTAGTTTCTGTGCCTATAGCAATATCAACAATACCTGAAGCAACAGCAACTGCAGATCCTGAACTTGAACCACAAGGATTATATTCTGTATCCAAGGGGTGAGTTGTTTGTCCGTTAATACTTGACCATCCACTAATAGAATTAATTGAGCGAAAGTTTGCCCACTCAGACAAATTTGACTTACCTTTTATATGAAAACTATTTGCAAGAAGCTTTTCAATTAAAAAAGCATTTTCTTTAGCAATATTATTTACGAGAGCCAAAGAGCCTGCTGTCGTAGCTTTTCCCTTTATATCAATATTATCTTTGATAACAATATCGATTTTATTGGGATTATTAGATGATGAATATTCTTCTATTAAAGAATTAAATTCATCAGCAGAAACAAGCTGAAAAAATAATAAAAATAAAAAGGAGAATCTCATCTAAAAAATATTGTAAAGCATATGTTAGTCTTTCAACGAAATATCTATAAAAAAAAGAGAGCATTTAGCTCTCTTTTTTATATTAAACCTCACTTACAAATAGTAAGGAAAAAACATATCCTTCTTAGGTTTTGACTTATGCTCAGTTTTTGTTTTTGTGCGTAAGTTATAATTAAGCTTATTTATTGCAAATTGCAAATTAACGCCCCCTAACTTAGGTGTATTGGTTTTTTTTTGAATGTTTAAAGCATTCATAACATCTCCTATTAAAAAGATGCGTTCCTTCGGTATCATTACCTACTTCCGTCTCTATTGAGATGAACGATGATAATGCGTTCCTTCGTCTTGCGACTACTTCCGTCCCCTTGGGGATGAACGATATAAAAATGTTATCAAATAATTAATTTATGCACAAATTTACGATACAAAAAAGTTAAAATACATTGTTATATATAACTTAATTTATTAAAAAGGATTTCATTCATGATAAATATAATCGCTTACACAAGTTTGCTTTATCTCGCTCAACTACTGCTTCCAAACTTTTTAAAAATAGGGACTGGTCAAAAACAAAGGTCTTTAAAAGCACTAAAAAATCTTGGCGAATCATTACCAATATTTTTAGCTATTGCCATTCTCTCAATAATTACAGAGGTAGAGAACAATACCATTTTGGCACTTTATTGGTTTATAGCACGGATTCTATTCGTTCTAATTTACGTTACTGGCTTAGAGATTATAGATAAATCTAATGAATCACAAGGATCTGATAAACAAATAACTCGCTCAATAGTCTGGATCATTTCAGCTGCCATCTTAATAAAAATGATATTAAATCTTTTATAATTTTTTCTGTATATTTAAATATCAAAATACTAACCAGCACAGGTTAAATATTTGTGGCTAAGCTATAGTTTTCTAGGGCCTGGGAAAAATCTATTTGTCTGTTGTTGATAATCACTATATCCGGGTCTTTTTTGAACAGAATAATACTCAGATGGAACAGCGCCAGTAGTATAGACTAAAGTCTTATACATTCCCCAAGATGTATACACTACGCATGCCAGTAAAAGCCAGAATCCATAAATAAAATAATTTCCAAATAATTCAATTTTTACAGGCTGTAATGCAAGTAAAGATGGTATTGAAGCTATTATGAGGCCATTCCAAACCATCCATTCGTAAAAGTAATTTGGATGCCTGCAATACTTCCATAACCCAACATTACAAACCTGTTTTTGCTTGCCTTCGTTTTTCATCTTTTTAAGGAACTCAAGTTTTTGAAAATCAGCAATAGATTCAAATATAAATGCAAAAAGCCAAACCAATAAACCTAGTACTTCTAATAATAAAAAGTTTTCAGAAGTATTTGAGGCTATTATAAATACAGGCAAGGCTAAAAAAGATGCATTTGCTAAACCTTGAGAAATAGCATCAACTTGCAATGCAAGCAATGTATTGTCTTTACCCTCTTCTTTCCATACAACACGTTGATACTCATATCTTGGAAATTCTCTATCAAGCATTCCTAAACGCCACATCTTTAAAGCGCCAAGCCCCATTCGAAGACCAATAAGCATAATTACCAAACTAACTAAAAATGAACGCAACCAATAACCATCACTAAAAATAAAACTAATTAAACTCAATAACACCAGTCCCCATGGCCATCCAATATCAACATAGCTAAGTCGACCAGTTCGCCATATAGGAATACAAACAACCAAGGCAAAAAGAATAGATTGTCCCAATAAATTAATAAGGCCAATTTCAAAAAAAAGAGAATTAGATAGCAGCACCAGCAGTACTAAAAAATATGGCAGGAGAGGTCGGAAGTAATTCACGTTTATCCAGATATCATAAGATCAGAGTTATTCCTGCATTCTCGAGTAACTGATTCTTTCTTCCTTTTTGGATAGCCTTTTTTTGCATCTGATTTATTCAAATAATCAATGCATTGATCAATGTTTGTAAAAGGTGGTTTAGGAGTATTTTCATTCGATGCTCTTTCGCATCCAAGAAACAATATAACTATTAATAATAATGATAAATATTTCATAATTGGTTTATCTTAAAGCATATCAATTTTTTGATTTACAATATCCTTTAGTATTGAGCTTTTTTCAGATTTAGCAAATGCTTCATCAATACCAGCAAATCTTGCTTGATTGACTGCGCGATAATTTGGATGAGTAAAAATATATAACTCTCCATCGCTTATTGCTTCAACTACTCTATTACCAACAATGGAAGCATCGATTCCGTTCTTTACCATTTGCTTCGTTTGTTTTGAAAAGCTACTTTCATTTTCAACATCATATGTATCTGATTTATATATTTCTGGTCGATTTCTTTCAGAGGCATATATACGAGTTTTTACAAAAGCAGGACATAATACAGACACACCAATATGCTTATTTTTAAGCTCCTCAGCCCAGCTTTCAGACAAAGCAACAACCGCTGCTTTGCTTGCTGTATAAGCTCCACTATATGGAACACCACCCATACCTGCCATTGAAGATACATTTAAAATCCAACCTCCTTCACCATGCTCTTTAATTAAGGGTATCATTGTTTTTGCGCCATAGACAACACCCATTAAATTCACTTCCAATGCCCATTGCCAGCCTTCTTTTTCTTGGCTTTCTATAGGCCCAGAATCACCGCCAACACCTGCATTATTCACAATCATGTGAACCTTTCCAAATTTATCTATTGCTTGTTTGGCAACTGATTTCCATTGCACTTCATCAGCCACATCCAACAAAGCAGACAATACAGGAATTCCTAATGATTCTAATTCCGCACTAGCTTTAAGCAGATTTTTTTTATCAATATCAGCAAGAACAATATTCATCTTTTGCTCGCCTAATGCCTTAGCAATAGACAGACCAATACCCTCTGCTCCTCCACTAATTACTGCAGTTCGTCCTTTAAATTTAAACATTATAAATATATTCTCATTACTATTGAGCTAAGATTTTTTCATAGCTAAATAATGCTACAACAGTTTGTTAAAATAAAACACATTGTTTAGGATTAAATCATGAGAAATAAAATACCGCCTCCAATTGTTACTTTGTTCTTTGGGTTATGTATATATTTTTCACAAGAATACTTCCCAGAATCTAATTTAGAATTTTTAACTATATTAAGTTATATCTTTTACTTTGCTGGGTTATCAATTCTTGTATTAGCTGTAAGCTTATTCAAAAAGCAAAATACAACCGTCAATCCTATAAAAATTGAAAATGCTTCTTCTATAGTCACCTCTGGTGTTTTTAAATATTCAAGAAATCCAATGTATTTAGGTATGGCTGTAATTTTATCAGGTTTAGCATTAATGTTTAATTTGATTGGTGGCACCCTTTTCACTCTTCTATTTACTATCTACATAACTAAATTTCAAATTAGGCCAGAAGAAGAAGTCATGGAAAAATTGTTTGGAGAAGATTTCTTAAAATATAAAAAAAATGTTCGAATGTGGCTATAAGTCAAAATATTGAACCACTAGATATATATCCGGGGTATTAGCCTTGTTCTTCAAAGAAATCAAAAACATCTGAAATCATTTCAGGATTTCGTGCAATAGCTCGAAAATGGCGACCCCGCTTAATCTCATTGTATTTAATATTCATATTAAGCTGTTCCATTTCTTTGACCCAAGACCTTACTGTTCTTACTGGGACAAGACGGTCTTTATCACCAATAGCCACATATATAGGAATGTCTTTTAAATTATTTAAGCTTGAATAGTCGCCTGTATAAGAATGAAAAGCAGGGGCTAAACAAGCTATTCCAGCCCATTCATCAGAATAACTTGAAGCTAAATGTAATGCACCTGCCCCACCCATAGAATGTCCAACAATATAGATTTGATTTGGATTAATTGAAAAATTCTTTTTCATTATTTTTAAAACATTTAGAACATCCTTCTCACTTAACTCACCAAGGTTCTCTGGGTCATCATCTTTTCCAAAACCAATTCCATTTTTGCCTTCTCCTCGGCTTCCATACCATCCTCGTTCGTTATATCCATATGGAGCAGCTAAAATATAGCCACGATTCTCAGCCTCAGTAATAATTCCCTGATAGTTAATGATTTGATTTGGGTTACTTCCAAGTCCATGAAGAAGAATAATAAGAGGATAGGTCTTGGAACTATCATAAGAACTAGGTATGTATAAAGAATAACTTTGCTCTTTATTGGCTTCTTGGAAAAAGTAACTTTGATTTAGAACCTCTCCTAAATTTAAGTTACTAGTTTCTAAAATCGTGTTAGAACTAAAACCTAATGATGGAAGTATAAGTATTAGATATAAGAGCTTTTTCATGCTCGCATAATGCCATAACCAATTGTTAAAATAAAACATATTGTTTAGGATAGAGTTATGAAAAAAATATTACTATTACTAGTGTCCTTACCATTAATAACTTTTGCAGAATCCACTTCAGATAATAGATTGGTATCTGAACTTTCTATAAATGAGTTAAAACAAATCGTTAGAAGCATTGTTGAGGAAAGTATTGAGCAATGTGTTGTGACAGGAACAATGGAGGGAAGAGCAAAAGTTAATCTAAAAGTTGAAGGTGAAGTTGTTGCTAAAATGGAATGTGAGTTTGTTAAGCCAAATAAATTAGAGCAAGTAGAAAAAGATTAATCTAGTTAATGCCTCAAAACCTTTCAAAATATTCAACCACTAGATATATACCCACCCCACCCGGCTGGTACTCCTGCCCCCCGTAAATAATGAGTTGACTACAAATTGACTACAATTTATTTGTTTTATGACTACTTAATAAAAATTAAATGTATCTGAATCTGCATCAATACTGACTACAATTTCAGTGAATATGACTACATTATTTTCGTAAGACATAAAAAAAGCCTACAGTTGTAGGCTTCTTAGTAAATTGGCATCCCGTAGGGGAGTCGAACCCCTGTTGCCGAGATGAAAACCCGGTGTCCTAGGC
>Ga0233395_1001716_pt1 | contig 10470 bp, 16 predicted proteins | sample 27DmetaG_FD_186029 | JGI IMG/M metagenome (GOLD analysis project Ga0233395, IMG submission 186029) | Seawater microbial communities from Monterey Bay, California, United States - 27D | ecosystem: Environmental > Aquatic > Marine > Coastal | place: USA: California | collected 2016-10-12 | reverse complement strand
CAAAGCAAGTTTTGACAAAGCCAATCGTAGCAGTATCAAAGGCAAGCGTGGTGCAGGCATGGAAGCAACGCTTACAGACTTTTTAGCACTAAAAGTATTACTAGGAGTAAAGACGCTAACAGACGTACATGACGCAGTACAGGTTAGACGTATTGAACGACAGTTTAAGGATGCAGTTGATGTCTATCAGATTCCTGCGTTCTTATGCAGACAAACAGATCTTATTCAAGCAGCCTGTGATACAGATAAGATTGTTAATATTAAGAAAGGTCAGTTCCTAGCACCGTGGGATGTAAAAGGTATCCTTTCAAAAACAGAAGATGCTAAAGAAGTTTGGATAACAGAAAGAGGTACTAGTTTTGGCTATAATACTTTGGTTGTTGATTACACTGGGCTCCAGTATATGCTTGAGCATTATGATGTACCTTGTGTTTTTGACGTTACCCACGCTGTCCAAAAGCCAGGAGGTAATGGTGAATCGAGTGGCGGCAATCGTGATTACGTTCCAGGTCTTGCTCGTGCTGCCGCTGCTATGGGTGTTAGCAACTTCTTCTTAGAAGTACACGCTGATCCAGATAACGCACCCAGTGACGGACCTAACATGCTTAAACTAGAAGACTTTGAAGATACAGTAAAGCAAATCAAAGTTATACATAATGCTGCTAACAACTGGAGATGGTTATGACAACAGCTATACTAATACCAGCACGATATGCAAGCACACGCTTTCCTGGTAAGATGATGGAAAAACTAAATGGTGTACCACTAATAGAACACGTTTACAAAAAGTGTGTTGCTACAGGGCTCGACACTTACGTACTAACAGATGCACAAGAAGTATACAACTATATAGGCGGCGGCAAATGTCTAATGACACAAGATGCAGAAAATGGCACAGAACGTTGTATGCAAGTTATTGACGAAGTATTACAGTATGATAGATATATAAATGTACAAGGCGACATGCCTGATATCACAGAAGATATTATTCGTGCAGTCGAAGGCGAACTACAGCGCAGTGATGTAGCAACTGCATATACAGCAATGGATTTTAACTTGCGAAATGATCCAAACAGTGTTAAAATGATACACAGCAGAGGTAGAGCACATTGGTTTCTACGTGCTAGTTTACAATATGGAGATCATCACTTAGGAGTGTATGGCTACAATAGAGAAGTAAAAGCAACGTACAATGTAAGCACTAAGTATGCTGAAGAAACATTAGAACAACTCGAGCAGTTACGTTGGATACAAAATGGCATTAAGATAGGTGTAGTTGAAGTTGAGTTCAACGGCATTGAAATAAATTCACCCCAAGACCTAAAAGATTGGCACATTAAAAATGAGATATGAAATAACTAATAAAGACCAAAAAGCAATAGACGAATGGTTATCTAAAGGAAATAAAATAGAAGTATGTCCGCCAGGCGCACGTACTGAACAAGAAGATATTGTATATACTTGGGGTAAGAAAAAGAAAGCTGCACCAAAAAAAGTAACACCAAAGAAAACAAAAAATGCCAAATAAAGAACTTGACTTGTTTAAAGTATTAATACCAGCAATCGATAACAACATGAAAGAGTTATACGATGCTGCTAGTGATGTTGGCAAGAAAGATATCAAAGGCGATTTATGGAATCTCAATCGCTATATTAGTAGTGTTAAAGGCAACTACGAAAAGACTGCACTAGCAGTATTCAAAGTCAACGAATACTACAACAAAAACTGGAATGAGCTAGGCGGCACTAACCATATCAAACTGCAATGGCAGTTGTTGTGTGTAGCAGGTAATACTGGAAAACAACAGTTCCATCCTTGGATAGGACTTAAGAAAAAGAAAGACGATAGTAGTAAAGCAGTAAAACTATTATCGCAAATATATCCTAATATGAAACTTGATGAGGTTGAAACACTTGCTAGAATATCTACAAAAAAAGAAATCAAGCAACTTGCAAAAGATCACGGATACGAAAAAGTTGACATCTAAATACACATGTGAATATTGTAATAAGAGCTATTCGAAAGAAAGCACTCTTATTGCTCATATGTGTGAGCCAAAAAGACGTTGGCTACAGAAAGATGAAAAGCGTGTGCAAGTTGGGTTGTATGCGTTTCAAAGATTTTATATATTAAGTGCAGGTAATAAAAAAGAAAAAACATATGAAGAATTTGTAAAGAGTAGTTTTTACAATGCCTTTGTCAAGTTTGGTAGCTTTGTAAATAACGTTCGCCCGCTGTATCCTGACAAATATATTGACTATGTTGTTACTAGTAGTGTAAAACTTGACCACTGGTGCAGAGAAGAAATGTATGAAAAATATGCCAACGAACTTATACGCAGAGAAGGTGTACAAACTGCACTAGAACGTAGTATAGCAACTATGGTAGATTGGGCAGAAAAAAATGATAGCTTGTACAATCATTATTTTTTAAATGCAAGTACAAATAGAATTACTTGGGATATTAGAGACGGAAAAATATCTCCGTGGTTGGTATTAAACTCCAAGACAGGAAAGGCTGCATTAAATAATTTTAATGATGAGCAGCTAACAATGTTAGGTACAGTTCTAGAACCAAGCCACTGGGCAATGAGATTTAAGCGTAATCCAAAAGATGTTGAGTTAGTAAAACAAGTTGTAAAGGAAGCAACGTTATGAAAATTTTAATATGCGGTCCTGAAGGTTCGGGCAAGACTACAATAGCAAAACCATTTGCTGATCTAATCAATGGTGTATATGTAAACAAAGATAGTTATGCAAATGAACTTCGTGGATATGTAGACGGCATTGTTGCCGCAGGCAAGACTGTAGTAATAGACAAACGCTGTAATACAAATGAAGCAGTTGAGTATTTAGATCCTGATTATATTGTATGGATGGATATGCGTACAGTAAAAACAGAACGTCCTAGCAGAGTAGACTATCATATAGAGGCATGGTTTGATAACGCACACGAGCAACTTATGCCAGTAGTGCAACGATGGATGAGTATCAACAATGCTTAGAAAACTACAAGACGGTACCGAGGTACAAGCCTTTGATAAACCAATAACACTTGAAGTACATACCAAGTGTCCTGCTAAATGGAAACTGGTTGACATGGAAACTGGAATACAGTATACTGGACAAGTACCAGATAAAAATGGTGAATACCACTGGAAGAGAAATAATGATTAAACCTATAGTAAACTTTTTTAAAGAAAGTTATAGACTGTCGCCTATTGCATTTTATTGCGAACTAGCAGAAACTATATTACTGGTTTCTGCAAGTGCAATTCTTACATTAACAGTATTAGATCCTGCAACAAAGATTTTTATTCCGTTGTATCTAGTAGGTAGTATACTTGGTGTAGTAAGTACAATAATTCGCAAAGCAGGATTTGCTATTGTGTTATGCGGATGGTTTGTTGTAATGAACAGTATTGCTATGGTGCAACTGTTTATACTGTAGGATAGAATATGCCGGATATTGACATTGACTTTGCTGATAGAGATATTGTACTTTCTCAACTCAAGCATCGTGTGGCAAAACTAGATACAGGTAAGAAGCATAACACTGGTGTGTATGCAACCGAAGTTCCACACAACCCTATAGACAACTTATCTACAATCGAACATAAGACCGCAGAAGAGCGTGGCTACTTTAAACTAGACTTTCTTAACGTAAGTATCTATAAAGGTGTACGCAACGAGAAACATTTAACTGAGCTAATGGAGAAACAACCGTTATGGCAACTACTAGAACACAAGGATTTTTCAGATCAAGTTTTTCATCTAAACGGGCACAGCGAACTATTGCAGCAATTGAAACCTACTTCGGTAGAACAGTTAGCAGCGACACTAGCGATAATTCGGCCTGCGAAGAGGCATCTTGCCAACGAAACATGGCAAACGATATTCGAAGAAGTTTGGAAGAAGCCTGAAGACGGCAGTTACTATTTTAAGAAAGCACATGCTGTAGCATACGCATTATCCTGTGTTGTACATGTAAACTTAATATGCGAACAACTTAACGAGCAGGCTTCCGCATAACTTGAACGCTTTTACGTTTAATACGTTTTATAGTTAGGTTATTTAGATTAACACACGGTCCAACAATAACTTTAACATCTTTGGTATTCATAGTCATTAAACTATAGTTAATATCATTTATTTCTTTACGTAAGAAAATATTAATAGGAATCATTCTATTTGATTCCCACCACCATATTTCTCCAAGTTCAATCATTAACTCTTTGTGTTCTGGTGTTTTGAGTTTAGTATATAGATACATTGTTGTTACTGTTACATCTTGATTAACAATAATTCCTACATATTCATTGCCGCCATATGCTACTACACTTAAGAAAGGAAATTTTTGTTCAATATCTTTTAATAACATACCATAAATACTTATATAAAAAAGGTCCCGCCGATGCAGAAAACTTATAGATATTTAGCAAAGAACCAAGTTACCATCGTTGCCAATCTGGCAGGATTCATAACGGAGTATAGACCAGTGTATCAAAAAACCCTAAATGTTTATCGAGGTATAGACAACATATTACATTTTGAAGTTAAGAACCATGATCAGAAACCAGTTAGCCTACAAGGATATACGCCTAAGTTTATGATGTTTGATGAAAATAATAATCTAGTTGTTGAACATGATGGAACTGTTTTAGACGATGTAGTATCTAAAACTACAAGTGCAGCTGAAAGTGCAGCTGATACAACACTAGAGTTTAGTAGTACTAGTGGCATTGCTGTTGGTCAAACTGTTACAGGAACTAATATTAAACGTAATACTTTAGTAAGTTCGATAGTAGGCAATGTGGTTACATTAAATAAAAGTTCATCTGCTGCTGTCGCTGCTGGCACTAGTATTACCTTTCAAACAAATACACAAAAAGGTGTGTTTACTGTAAATGTAACCGAAAACGATTTATTAAATCTAAAACAACAATATGCAAAATATGCAATCTATCTTGTAGACAGCACTGGTGCAAAAACATTAACATATAGCGAAGCACATTTTGAAGCAAAGGGAACTATCTTTATTGATGGACTTGCATTTCCAGGGCCGTTGGATACTTACAGTATAACAGGATTTGTAAGTGATCAAAAATCTCCAGAAGACTGGAGTACTGAAAGTTTAGATGCACAACCTGGCCTTAATGGTAATATTGCATTACACACAGCAGCATTTTATACAGATAGTTTTGTTGGAGATATTGTAGTTCAAGGCACACTTGAAAATCAAGTGACACTTAATACAACATGGGCAGATATTGCTACAGTAACATTGGACGGAACAGAAACAGAACCATCACATGTTAACTTTAACGGAGTTTTCAGTCACTTACGTTTTTATACAGAAACGAATCCAACAGACAAGATTTCAAAGATACTTGTTAGAAACTGATTGACAACAGATACAATGATGCTATAATAGTAGCATGAGTATTGTATCTGACACAATAACAGCACACCTGCCTGGTAAGCGTAAAACTACACCCAGTGGTTGGACCAGCTTCAATGCACCCTGCTGTCATCATAACGGCGATAGTGCAGACAAACGTGGTCGCGGAGGACTTATCTCTGAAGGAGACACAGTAAGCTACCACTGCTTCAACTGCGGATACAAAGCAAGTTGGCAGCCAGGCAGGCCAGTGTCATACAAGCTACGTAAGCTTCTACAGTGGCTCAATTGCAGTGACGATACAATAACTAAGCTAACATTTGATGTGATGCGTATAAACGAAGGTGTAGAAGTTGCAGAGCGCAAGATAGAACTGCCTACATTTGAAACTGTGCCGCTGCCACCAGATGCTGTAAAGATTACAGATATAAAAGACTTCAACAAGTTTAGCATGGCTATACTAGAGTATATGTCTTCAAGACAACTAAACTTAGATGACACAGATTACTATTGGAGCCCTAGTCTAGCATATAGAGATAGACTTATTATTCCGTTTTACTATGAGAAACGTATTGTAGGCTGGACTGCTAGAACTGTTGCAGCAGATAAGAAGCCCAAGTATCTCACAGAAACACAACCTGGATTTGTATACGGACTAGATGAACAAGGCTACAACAAAGTTTTTGTTATCCTGTGTGAAGGACAAGTAGATGCTATCCACATAGATGGATGTGCGCTAGGCGGTAGTGAGATCAATGATGCACAGGCATTACTACTTAATCGATTAAATAAAGATGTTATAGTTGTACCAGACAGAGACAAAGCTGGTAGTAAGTTGGTTGAGCAAGCTATCGAACTAGGATGGCATGTTAGTTTACCAGACTGGGACTTAGATATAAATGATGTAGGAGATGCTGTACAAAGATATGGCAGACTATACACATTATACAGTATAGCAAATGCTGCCGAAAGTGGCACATTAAAGATTAGATTGAAAGCAAAAAAATGGTTTACTTAAAAATGATTTGGAATATTATTACATGGCCTTATACACGTATTAGAGATGAAATACGTTTTAGAAAACGTCTAAAAGAACTACGCAAGAAGGACCCGTTTATATACAAATGAGATATCGTATATTATTAGTAGCACTTGAAGCAGAGCTTCCTTATAAACAAGCACCCAATGATTATAAAGTAGTGTATACAGGTGTGGGCAAAGTTAATGCTGCGTTTGCAGCAACACAAGCTATTGCAGAAGCACACAGTTTAGGATTTCATCCTGAAGTATACAACTACGGTACTGTAGGGTCATGTTTACCTGAGTTAACAGGTATGCATCGTATTACAAAGTTTGTACAGCGTGATATGAACGCAGAGCCACAAGCACCAAGAGGCGTTACGCCATTTGAAGCGGGCCTACCTTACTTGGACTTTTCGCCTGACATGACGCCTAGTCTTACACTAGGAACAGGTGATCAGTTTGTACACGAGCTTGAACCTTGGCTAGTAGAAAACAATATTGAAGTAGTTGACATGGAAGCATATGCTATTGCACATGTATGTAAGCGTATGAATGTACAGTTTACATGTTATAAATACATAACTGACTACGTAGGTACTCCTCATCAAGCAGACACATGGCAAAAGAATGTTGCTAATGGTGCTGAAGAGGTATTACAGTTACTATGATTACATGGGGAATCAGTGCAAACAGTCACGATGCAGCACTAGCAGTGTTCACAAACGACGGACTAGAGTTTGCTAGTCACAGTGAACGATTTAGTGGTGTTAAGAATGATGCACACTTAAATACAGCGTTGATTGATTACGCTAAACAATACGGAGAACCAGATGAAGTTATTTGGTACGAAAGACCCTTTAGAAAAACTCTTAGACAGATTCGAGCTGGACAAGGACTTCGGCTGGCCGAAAATAATGTTAATCGTTATCTTCGACAGTATGGTATATCTGCTCCTATTCGCTATACTGATCATCACCTTGCCCATGCTGCTGCCGGTTTTTATACTAGTCCTTTTACAGAAGCCACTGTTGTTTGTATTGACAGTATTGGAGAGTTTGATACACTCACCATTTGGAACGGAGACGACCAAGGACTCAAACGTATCTATAGACAAACGTATCCGCACTCCGTGGGACTATGGTATTCAGCGTTCACACAAAGACTGGGACTAAAGCCACAGGAAGACGAATATATCCTTATGGGCATGGCAGCATATGGCGACCCCCTAAGGTTCTTTAACGAAATACTAGAAGAATTTTTTCACCCCCTTGACGACGATAGCCTCAAACAAATATTTTTCAACAAGCCTACTATCAAGCTCAAGCACAACTTGCATAGGGGGTGTCAGTGGTGGCGCCCAGACCTTACCACAGAGCAAGACATGTTTGACATAGCGGCTGCTGTGCAAGGAATATATGCGTACATATTGAAGTACATCAGCAACTGGGCTAGATGGAAATCACCATCGGGTAACCTAGTGTTGATGGGAGGGTGTGCTCTAAACTGTAGTGCAAACGGCACTATCAAGAGTGATTGGAACGATGTATGGATTATGCCCAACCCGGGTGATGCAGGGTCAGCTATAGGTGCTGTACTAGCGCATAGGAAAGAGTTTATGCCTATGCCACATGTGTATACAGGCTACGAAATAGAAGGAGATTATCCCGTTGAAGAAGTTCTACATGAGTTGCTTACTACTGGTATTTGCGGTGTTGCCAATGGTAGAGCAGAGTTCGGGCCCAGAGCTTTTGGACACCGCTCCTTACTTGCAGACCCCCGAGGCACTGACATTAAAGACCGAGTCAATACCATCAAGCGTAGACAGAAGTTCAGACCCTTTGCTCCAGCGATCCTCGAAGAGCATGCCTCTGCCTATTTCGACGGATATGTCAGCCCCTTCATGCAATACACTTCAACTTGCACGGATCCTGGACTACCTGCAATCATCCACGGGGATGGCACCAGTAGGGTACAGACAGTTTCTGCAAATGAAAGCGTGGGCTTTAGAAAACTGCTAGAGCGTTGGTATGAAGAGACTGGCTGCCCTATACTATTAAACACTAGCCTTAACATCAAAGGCAAGCCTATTGTAAATACAGTAGAACAAGCACAAGAGTTTGAAGCACACTATGGAGTAAAGGTATTCACATGATTACAGAAGAAGCAGTAAGAGAAGCATTACGAGAAGTATACGATCCTGAAGTAAGCCTAAGTGTACAGGATCTTGGGTTGATTTACGAAGTACATTGCGAAGGTACACATGTACACGTTAAACACACACTAACAAGTATGATGTGTCCGTTTGCTGACGAGATATGCGAAGGCATTGAAGAAGCAGTAGGTGGACTAAACGGCGTTGAAACAGTAAATAGAGAACTAGTATTTGATCCGCCGTTTAGTGTTGAAATGGTACCTGAAGAAACTAGAATGTTAATGGGCTGGTATTAATGCACGGATGTTGCAACAATGTAATACAAACAGAAAACAAACAAATAATTGAGTTTGACAATCACAAGTTTTGTGTTATAATAAGATATTGTAAGACATGTGGACAAGTAAAAGCGCAATCTCATATTACGGAAGCAAAGAATGAGCACTAGACAAAACACAGACTATGGATACGATATACAAAAAGTATATCTAGAAATGATGATGAGCGATGCTGAGAGCTTTGTACGTTGTCAGGCTGTGTTTGATCCAGATAGTTTTGATAGAAGACTAAAAGCACCTGCAGAGTTTTTAAACAACTATGTTAGTGAACACAATGCATTGCCTACGTTTGATATGATTAATGCAGCAACTGACGTTAATTTAAAAGATCCGGGGAAGTTACAAGAGAATCACTATGATTGGTTACTAGCAGAGTTTGAAACGTTTAGTAAACACAAAGCATTAGAAGCGGCAATCCTAAAGAGTGCTGACTTGTTAGAGAATGGCGACTATGGTGCATGTGAGGATCTAGTAAAGAAGGCTGTACAGATTGGCTTGCAAAAAGACTTGGGTACAGACTACTATGCTGATCCAAGAGCAAGACTAGAAGGCATTAAGAGTACTAACGGACAGGTAAGCACAGGCTGGCCAGCTATGGATAAGAAACTGTTTGGCGGCTTTAACAGAGGCGAGCTGAATATCTTTGCAGGTGGCTCAGGTGCAGGTAAGAGTTTGTTCCTTGCTAACATTGGTGTTAACATGGCTGAGAAAGGCTTGAACGTGATCTACTTGACACTAGAGCTTGCGGAGAGTCTAGTTAGTATGAGACTTGATAGTATGACCACAGGCATTCCAAGTCGTGATGTGTTTAAGAGCATTGACGATGTTGAAATGAAAGTGAAGATTATTGGCAAGAAGAACGGTGCATTCCAAGTCAAGTATATGCCTAGTGGCAAGACAGCAAATGATGTACGTAGTTACATTAAAGAATATGAAATTAAAACAGGCAAGAAAGTAGACGTACTACTAATTGACTACTTGGACTTGTTGATGCCAGCAAGCACAAAGGTAAGCGCAGAGAACTTGTTTATCAAAGACAAGTACGTAAGTGAAGAACTACGTAACCTAGCAATGGAATTGAACACAGTGTTTGTTACAGCGGCACAGTTGAACCGTGGTGCTGTTGAAGAAATTGAATTTGATCACTCGCATATCTCAGGTGGACTTAGTAAGATCCAGACTGCGGATAACGTGTTTGGTATCTTTACAAGTAGAGCAATGCGTGAACGTGGACGCTATCAGCTACAGCTAATGAAGACACGTAACTCAAGTGGCGTAGGACAAAAGATTGATCTAGGCTTTGACTTAGATACTCTTCGAATTATTGATATCGGCGACGAAGATGAGCAATCGACAGCACCGCAAGGAGGAGCCAGTGCTATTGCCGCAGCACTCAAACGTACAAATGTTGTATCAACAGTTTCTGATGTGCCAAATGAAGGAACTACAGCGCCTAAAATTAAAGAACAAACAGATTCTACTAAACTAAGATCGTTTTTAAACAATCTAGATAACGATTAAATTTTCTTAACTGCATAAATATATTAAGTAAAACT
>Ga0233395_1001683_pt1 | contig 10576 bp, 8 predicted proteins | sample 27DmetaG_FD_186029 | JGI IMG/M metagenome (GOLD analysis project Ga0233395, IMG submission 186029) | Seawater microbial communities from Monterey Bay, California, United States - 27D | ecosystem: Environmental > Aquatic > Marine > Coastal | place: USA: California | collected 2016-10-12 | reverse complement strand
CCCTATACAGAGAGCACTTCGTGTTGATCAGGATAAAGTATCCATGATTCTTAATGAGAATTTAAATATTAGATCTCAAGATTTAGAAAAATCTTTTCATGATGCTGGACAATTTTATTGGTTTAAAACAAGAGCTTTACTAACCAGTAAAAAATTGTTGACCGCCAACACAGGAGGTGTTATTATTTCTGCATTGGAAGCACAAGATATAGACACAGAAACTGACTGGAAATTGGCAGAACTTAAATATCAATTATTGTGATATTATTTCCTACTAGATATAAATGTTTAACCCAAAACGAATTTGAGTTAGGAAAACATAAAATTATTCCTATTCGATATATAGATCAGAGAGAAATTATGAAATGGCGCAATGATCAGATGTATCATCTTCGTCAAAACAGTAAATTAACCGAAGAAGATCAAGACTATTATTTTCATAAAGTTGTACACCCGTTATTTTCTAAAGAAAAACCAACACAATTATTGTTTTCATATTTAAAAAATCAAGAACTTATTGGTTACGGTGGATTAGTTCATATAAATTGGGTAGAAAGAACAGCAGAGGTTTCTTTTATTATGAAAACTTCACTTGAAAAAAATGAGTTTGATTTACATTGGTCTTCATATCTAACTATGATAAAAAAAATTGCATTTGAAGAATTGAAATTTCAAAATATATTCACTTATGCTTATGATTTACGTCCTTTTTTATATCCTACTTTAGAAAAAAATAATTTTAAACTAAAAATACATTTGAAAGATGAAATTGAAATTGATGAAAAAAAAATAGATGTTTTTATTCATGAATGCATTAACCCAGTTTCATTTTTGAAAGTAAGAGAAGTTTCAGAAAATGACTCGGAATTAATTTTTAATTGGTCTAACGATCCTTTAGTAAGATTACAATCTTTTAATTCGAATAAGATTGAATTTAAGAATCATGAAAATTGGTTAAATGAAAAATTAAAAAATGATAATTCACTTTTATTAATTAATCAATTTAAAAGTAATAATATAGGCTTGGTTAGATTTGAAGTGGAAAAAGACAATTGTACTGTAGGAATACTATTAGATGAAAAATATAGAGGGCAAGGGTTTTCATCATTAATGTTAAAAATTAGCAGTGATTTCTATTTTAATAGATTTTTGATTCCAATTTCAGCCTATATTAAAGAATCAAACATAGCATCCATCAAATCTTTCGAAAAGGCTGGGTATAAGTTTTTTAATAATATAACTGTAAATGGATTTAATACTTTAGTTTATAAATTGGAAAAAATATGATTAATAATAGATGTTTTATCATTGCTGAGCTATCTGCTAATCACGGTGGAAAACTTGAAACTGCTTTAGAAACTGTTAGAGCAGCTAAAAGAGCAGGGGCTGATGCTATTAAAATTCAAACTTATACTGCAGATACAATAACTTTAAATTCAAATAAAGATTGTTTTAAAATAAACCAAGGGACACATTGGGACGGACAATTCCTATATGATTTATACAAAACTGCATCATTGCCTTGGAAATGGCATGCCAAAATATTTAAAGTTGCAAAAGAAGAAGGTCTTGTTTGCTTTTCGTCTCCTTTCGATCTCACTGCTATTGATTTTTTAGAAGAGTTAGAAACTCCAATTTACAAAATAGCTTCATTTGAAATCACTGATATTCCATTGATAGAATATGCAGCAAGCAAAGGAAAGCCTATGATTATTTCTACAGGAATTGCTGAAGTTGAAGATATAGAGCTGGCAATTGAGACCTGTAGAAAGGTTGGTAATAATGATATCACAATACTTAAATGTACTTCTGCTTATCCTGCTGATCCAAAAGATGCAAATTTATTAACTATTCCAGATATTAAATCAAAATTTGGAGTCAAAGCAGGTTTATCTGACCATACAATGGGAATAGAAGGGCCAGTAGTTGCAACTGTTTTGGGAGCAACTGTCATAGAAAAACATTTCATATTAGACAAATCAATTGGTGGGCCAGATGCTCATTTTTCTCTAGACGAAAAAGAGTTTACTGAAATGGTTACTGCAGTCAGAAAAGCAGAACAAATGATAGGAAGTGTTGATTATGAAATGACTGATAAGAAAAAGAAAAGCAGACAGTTCTCTAGGTCACTATTCGTAGTGAAAGATATAAAGGCGGGTGAGGTTATAACGAAAGAAAATGTTAGGAGCATAAGACCAGGTTATGGACTTCATCCAAAATACTTAAAGAAAATTATAGGTAAGAAAATAAATAAATATGTAGATAGAGGGACTGCTTTTTCAATTGATATGATATCTGAATTATAAATGTTAAAAAAAATTATTTCAAATACTATCGCTAATTATTTATTAAAAGCTGTTCAGCTTTTTTTAAACTTATTAGCTATCCCGATTTTAATAAGTAATTTAGGGGAAGAAGGATTTGGACTTATACTTTTTGCAAGTATTGTAGTTGGGTATTTCAATATTTTAGAATTAGGTATTACTGATGGTGTTACTAAATACGTTTCTCAATATTTAGAAACTAAAGAGTATAATAAAGTTCAAAGTGTTATCAATACTTCTTTAATATTTTTTATAGGCATTGGACTCCTAGTGAGCTTAATTCTTATTATCTGGGTCTTATTAGGTGGTGTTTCTTGGTTGAATTTAGATCTAGATTTGTCAGTTAGTTCAGATAAAATATTTTTATTTGCCAGTGCTATAGCTTTGATATCCTGGCCGCAACTTTTGCTTAAGGGTATCTTCAAAGGAATTCAAGATTTTGTTACTTTAAATATCTTAATAGGAATTGGAAGAATAATTTCAGTTGTTTCAGCAATATTGGCAGTAATTTATACAAACTGGGAAATTGAATATATATTTTTACTTTTTAATCTAGATAAAATTCTTTTAACCTTTATTCAGTTTAAAATATTAAAAAAGAAATTACCATTTTGGAAATTTTCAGTTTTCGATTTCAATAAAGATACGTTTCGATTTATTTTTTCTTTTAGCGGATGGATAATGCTTGGGCAAGTAGCCGTAATGTTAGAATATCAATCAGATCAAATAGTAATCCTTAGCTTTCTTTCAGCATCATTTTTGGCGACTTACACTGTTGTTTTTTATTTATTTAGAATGATACAACAGATTTCTGGTCTAGCTGGATCAGCAGTTATGCCGGCAATAAGTCAACTTAACGAAAGTTCGAATTCATCAGATATTAAAAAAATTATAAATGTTGGAGTTAAAATGCACAACTTGTTTTTTGTGCCAATTACTTTAATGCTTTTTTTTATTGCAGAACCCTTTATTAAGTTATGGGTTGGAGTAAAATATTTAGATTATTTATGGTTGATAAAAATAAGTATCATATTTCAACTTATATGGCAATCTAGTGCACTCTTTGGGCAAATTTATTTAGGATTAGGTTATTCAAGAAAACCTGGAATTATTGCAATTATTATTGGTGTTTTAAATTTAATAACAAGTATTATTTTAGTAAATTATATTGGTTTATCTGGCGTTATATTAGGAACTATTTGTGTTGGTGTTTTGTCTGTACCAATTGGCATTAACTGGATGTTGAAAGATGTTGATATCAGTTTTAAAGATTTTTTCCTAAATATCATTGGTAGAACACAACTTCCATTAATTATTGGCTCTTTATTGTTTTTTTTTGTTTTAGATTGGATTAATGATATAGACAACTGGCTCATGTTAGTAATTGTATCCTCAACAATGTTATTATACTTAATTTCTATTGGATATTTATTTGTCTTAAATGAAAAAGAAAAGAATTTTTTTAAAAAGATATTTTTAAAAAGCTAAAGAGTTAATGAAAACGTTACAGTTAACAAATATTAAATTAAAAAACATTGTTCCCGACTTCTATTTAAGTGAAGATGCATTAATTTTTCCTGAATGTAAATCACTTAAAAATAAAATTTTAGTAACATCCTTTTTAAACGATAACAAATTAATAACTGAATTCAAAAAAGAGGTAAATGAAAATTATAATTTAATTTTACCAGTGTTAGTAGATTATTTAAATCATATTCATAATGAAAATTATAATAATATTTATTGGGAAAGGGTTGTTGGTTTTTGGTTACAATCTATAATCACTAATTACCTAGACAAGTATAAAAGACTTAATCTGGCTTTTGAAAAAGAGCCACACATCCAAACAACATCACTTTCATTTTCGAGTTTTCAAATACCGCTAAGTACCAGAGAATTCCTAAATGCCATTAGAGAAAACGATTTTTTTCATTTACAACAGTATTCTGTTATTTTAAAGGATTTTTATATTGAATTTGCAGAATTTATTGATGAGTTACCCTATTCTATTAATACAGATGTAAAAACAAATAATAAAATAAAATTATCTAAGTCTATTAAAATTAAAATCAGGGAGATATTTCTCTCATTTATAGATAAAGGATATACGAGTAAAATTACATTTTATGTTAGTTTGTTTTCAAAAAAAGATTTGTTTACTTTTTTCTGGAAAAGTAGATTTAGATATGCTCCCATTTTTAAAGATTCAACTGTAAAAGTAAAAAGAGATATAGATGTTAATTTGAGAAATCAAATAAGTGATTTTTCTACTAAAAATAATTTTGCAGATTCAATTCTTCATAATTCAGTTAGGTATTTTTTTCCGATAGAATTATTAGAGGGATATGATATAATATCACAAGAAACATCAAAACATTTAAATAAGAATATTCCGCTATCTATCTTTACAGGCATTGGTTTTTCTTGGAGTTCTAAATTTTCAATTTGGGCTGCAAAATGTGCAGATTTAGGCACTGTATTATATGGTATGCAACATGGAGGTACCTATGGAGAAGTTCAAATTTTAGGTGGTGAAGCTCTTGAAAGAAAATTAACAGATCATTATATTACTTGGGGTTGGAATGAAGATGAAAAAACAGTGCCATTACCAGCTTCAAGATTAATTAGCCGACAAGAAAAAAATACAAATAAAAAAACAAATGATATTTTATGGATATCCACAACAGATAGTAGGTATAATTATTTTGTAGGTCACATTGTATTTGGAAATAGATTTTTACAATATTTTAAACATCAACAAGATCTTTATTCTCTTATAGAAACAAAAACTCAAAAAAAAATAAAAATTAGATTATACCCAAATGACTTTGGATGGAAATTGAAAGAAAGGTGGCTAGATAAATTTAAAAAAATTAATTTTGCGGATAACAAAGAGAATTTTATACTTCAATCTTTAAAGTCAAAATTAGTTATAGTTGATCATTTTGGAGGCACTACATTTTTGGAATTAATTTCTAAGAATATACCTACAATTATTATTGCTAATCCAGATTTATTTATATTTAGGAAGGATGCTAAGTTGGCTTATAAAGAATTGGAAGAATTTGGAATAGTCTATACCTCAAATAAGGAAGCAGCCAAAAAGATAAACGAAATAATCAAAAATCCTGTCGAATGGTGGAATGAAGAACCTAGATTAGCGGTTTTAGAAAAATTTAAAGAACGATACGCAAAGTCAAGTTCTAATTCTACAAAAGTTTGGTTCCAGTTTTTAAATCAAACTCTAATAAATAATAATCTATAGCTAGTTTAAAGTATGAAAGAAAACATTTTAATCACCGGAGGCTCTGGATTTATTTCAAAATGGTTGACTGAAGCATTAGATAAACTAAGTAATGTTAATATATACCTGCTTTGTAATTCAAATAAAAATTCAACGATATATTCATCAAACGTTGAGAAAGTATATTGTGATATAACTGATATAGATAATTTAATTAAAGTTTTTAATGATGTGAAAATTGATTTCATATATCATTTTGCTGCAAAATCTAAAATTCAAAAATTTTCTATAGAAAACACAAGCACATTTAAAGTTAATATTCAGGGCACATGGAATTTATTAGAATTAGCTAGGAAAAAGTCTGTAAAAGGATTTGTAATGGCCTCTTCAATGTCAGTTTATGGAGAGAAAAACCAGATACCATATGATGAGTCTAGTTTATTAGAAGGAAGCTCAAGTTATAGTACTTCCAAAATATGTGCAGAAGAAATCGCTGAATTTTATAGTAAAACTTATAATATTCCAATTGTTACTTTGAGATTAGGAATGATTTTTGGCGGAGGCGATAATGAATTATCCCGTTTAATACCCAGCATAGTATATTCATTGCTAAACAAACAAAATATACATTTAAAGAGTACTGAAAACACTACAATAGATCCTCTGTATATAAAAGATCTGGTTAGTGCACTCTTACAGCTGTTGTATTATTTTAAAACAAATAATATTGGTTATGAAATTATGAATATTTCTAGTAATGAAGCTATAACGATAAGTGAAATAGCTAACACCTTAGTTTCTATTTCAAAAAATAAAAAAACTATAATTTCATATGGTGAGCTAAATAGTAAAAAGAAATATATGAATAACGATAAAGCGATAAGTGAGTTAAACTGGAAAATAAAATATTCATTAAAACAATCTTTAAAAGAAACATACTTATACTATCAAATGAACAAATATGAATATTAAAAATAAAATTAGTGTTTTACATGTGACATTTAATGATGTTTCTGGGGGAGCAGCTAGATATGTGATGAGATTACATAATTCTTTATTAAATCATAGCAATATTTCATCATCAGTTTTAGTAATGAATAAGGAAAGTGACAGCTCACATGTGTTTGAAGTAAAAAATTCTATATCGAAAAAATTTAGCTCTACTATCGATAAAATACCTTCACTAATTTTAAATAATAAAACTAAAAACAAGTTTTCAAGTGGTTTATTTAATGATTTTGTTACATCAGAAATAAAAAAAATTAATCCAGACATTGTTCACTTACATTGGGTTAATAATGGTATGCTTTCCATCAAATCTCTTACAAAAATTAAAAAACCTATTGTTTGGTCTGTTTTAGATATGTGGCCATATACAGGTGGGGCTCATTATGATTTTCAAGAGAGAGAGATCCATGATACATTCCTGTCGAAATATCTTTTTAAACTAAAAACGAAAGTTTATGCAAAAATTGATGTAACTCCAATCGCCATTAGCAAATGGATTAGGCAGGGAATAATAAATAGTGGTTGTATGATGGGAAAAGATGTCAAAATTATTTACCCTAGCCTCAATCTCGCGCTTTTTAGACCTGTAGACAAAACATTTTCAAGAAAACTTTTTAATTTACCTTTAAATAAGAACCTTATTTTGTTTGGCGCAATTAATTCAACTGGCGATCCCAGAAAAGGTTTTTCTGAACTAATATTAGCCATAAATAAAATTGATGATATAGATTTTAAGTCAAATACGGAGATAGTTGTTTTTGGCTCATCAAATTCAGATTTTGCCCTTGATTTAGATATTAAAGTTAATTTTGTAGGAAAGATTAAGTCTGATTATGGCCCATTTGATGATGCAACTTTAAGTGCTTTATATTCTACCGCTTCAGTTACAGTTACTCCTTCGCTGCAAGAGGCATTCGGTCAAGTTGCTATAGAGTCTATGTCTTGTGGTGTTCCGGTAATAGCTTTTGAAAAAACTGGTTTAGAAGATATAGTTACTCATAAAAAGGATGGTTTTCTATGTAAAAGCGGCGATATAGGAAATCTTGCTGAAGGAATAATTTGGGGGCTAGAGAATTCAAGTAGTTTATACAATAATTGTGTAAATAAGGCGAATAAATTATTTGACGATAAAAAAACATCTTTACAATTAATTGAATTATATAAAAATAAAATTAAAAATAAATGAAAGCAGTAATTTTAGCAGGTGGTTTTGGAACTAGATTAAGTGAAGAAACAATTTTAAAACCTAAACCATTAGTAGAAATAGGTGGAATGCCAATTTTATGGCATATCATGAAAATTTATTCAGCACACGGTATAAATGATTTTATTATATGTCTTGGTTATAAAGGATATATGATTAAAGAGTACTTTTATAATTATACTATTCATAGTTCAGATCTTTGTGTAAACTTGAAAGAAAATTCATATGAAATATTGAATAATAAGAATGAATCTTGGAAAATTACTCTTGTAGATACTGGGTTAAATTCCATGACCGGTGGCCGACTTAAACGAGTAGCTAAGTATTTAGATAATGAAGATTTTTGTTTTACTTATGGAGATGGTGTAAGTAATGTTGATATTACTGCGCTAGTGAAGCAACATAAAGATTTAAATAAAATAGCAACTCTAAGCGCTGTTTCGCCAGGTGGTAGATTTGGAGCTATAAAAATGTTAGGTAATACTATTAAAGCGTTTGATGAAAAACCAGAAGGTGGGCTAGGATTAATTAATGGAGGTTTTTTCGTGTTATCTCCAGAAATTTTCGATTATATAGATGGAGATTCTACCGTTTTTGAAAGAGAGCCTCTTGAAAAGCTTGCAAGTCTAGACCAACTAATGGCATACAAACATAGTGGATTTTGGCAATGCATGGATACAATTAGAGATAAGCAACATTTAGAAGAACTTTGGAATAATGAAAATACACCTTGGAAAATATGGTAATTAAAAATAAATTTTGGTTAGGAAAGAGAGTTTTAATTACTGGGCATACGGGCTTTAAAGGAGCTTGGTTGTCTTTGTACTTAAAAAAATTAGGAGCTGAACTTTGCGGAGTGTCTCTTCCACCTCCTACAACACCTTCTCTATTCGAGTTAGTGAATTTGAAGGATCAGGTTAAAAGTGAAAATTGTGATATACGTGATATAAAATCTTTAAATAAAATATTTAAAGACTTTAAACCGGAAATTGTATTTCACCTTGCTGCCCAACCATTAGTTGGTCTTTCCTATGAAGATCCTATAGAGACTTATGATGTAAATGTTATGGGAACATTATATGTCTTAGAAGCAATTAGACACACAGAAAGTGTGAAATCTGCTATAATGATTACTACGGACAAATGTTATGAAAATAAAGAGTGGGTTTGGGGATATAGAGAAAAAGATGAATTGGGAGGCCATGATCCTTATAGCAGTAGTAAAGCTGCAGCTGAAATTTTAATTAAATCTTACAGAGATTCATATTTTAAAAATAGCAAAAGAGAAATTAATATAGCATCCGTAAGAGCTGGAAATGTAATTGGCGGCGGAGATTGGGCAGTAGATAGATTAATTCCTGATATTTTTAAAACTATTACTCAAAAGAAAGAATTTGAACTAAGAAACCCAAATGCAGTTAGACCATGGCAGCATGTATTAGATCCATTAACCGGATATATACTTTTGGCAAAGAAATTATATGAAAGCCAGGAAGACTTTACTGGAGCTTGGAATTTTGGACCTGACTATAAGCAGACAAAAACCGTCGGAGAGATAATTGATTTCGTACAAAGAAATTTAAAGAATAAGTTCGTAGTTAATTTAAAAGAACAGAATACTTACAAAGAAACAACTTTTCTGAAATTAGATAGTACAAAATCTAATTCAAGATTAAATTGGAAATCAATTTGGGACATTAATAAAACCTTAGAAAAAACAGTTGATTGGTATTTGTCATTTGACAAAGATATTAACGTTTTAAAGTTAACAAACAATCAAATTGATGAATATATTAAGGATTCTCTCTCTGATTAATAATATCTTAATTATAGATTAAATATTTTGAAAGAAAAATCACTCTGTTTATTTGCATTTTTTTTGCCTTTAGAGCAAATGTTATTTTATGTTTTTGGAATACAGAGTGAGCTAAAACCCTATAGAGTATTTTTAATCTTAGCTTTTATAATTACTTTTCTAGATAAAAGTTTTATATATTATAAACTAAACAAAGTATTCCAATCATTTATTTTTATTTTTATTTACGGTTTACTCATTGGATTATTTAGAATTGGATTAGGTAAAGGGGAGTTAAACTATCTAACAAACCCAGCTACACATTATCTGATGGGTTTAATAATTTTTTATTTATTATCCAATATTAAAAATGAAAAATGTTTATATAAAATTTCAAATTATTTCATTATTGGTCTTTTGATTTCATCACTTTACGGCTTTTATAATTTTATATTTGTTGATAATAATCACTTTAGATTAAGAGGTTTTTTTAACAATCCAAACCATATGGCTTTTGCTATAAATTTTATATCACCATTTCTAATTTATAAAATAAAAGCTCAAAATAATAAATTAAATTTCATAATTTTTTTATTTTTTTCAACTGTAGTTTTTTTTACAGGATCCAGAACAGGTTTATTACTTCAAATACTTTTACTTTTATATTTAATTATAATTTTTAGTAAAAATATTTTTAAAGTTGTTGTATCATTTTTTCTTATGTTGATATCTTATTTCATTATTTTAAGGCCAATTCTAGGACTTAATTTAAATTTTTTAAGCCGTTTTGAGTTGTCAAATATAAAAGAGGCGTCTGGAAGATTAGATATTTTAGATGCTGCTATATCTTTAGGGATTGATACTTTTTTCACAGGTGTCGGAATAGGTCAATATAGGTTTTATCATTTAGACTATATTTCATCAAGTGCTTACAGTACTCTTTTTGAATATGAACTTTCGACTCACAATCATTTTTTAGACATTTTGGTCAATTATGGCTT
>Ga0233395_1001668_pt1 | contig 10642 bp, 4 predicted proteins | sample 27DmetaG_FD_186029 | JGI IMG/M metagenome (GOLD analysis project Ga0233395, IMG submission 186029) | Seawater microbial communities from Monterey Bay, California, United States - 27D | ecosystem: Environmental > Aquatic > Marine > Coastal | place: USA: California | collected 2016-10-12 | reverse complement strand
AAAATAACAACCATAGATGAAGAAAATATCATTATTGGAGCAAAAGAAGGTTTTATACATTTCAACCCTAGCAAATTGCATAAGAGAAATAATAACTTTTCAACATTAATTAGAGAAATTGAAATATTTGAGAAAAATGACACTGTAAAAAAGATTAATCCTAATTATTCTAAAGACATAAAACTAAACTCAGAAGAAATAATAAAAATAAATTATTCATCTCCCTATTTTGATGGATTTGAAGATTTAAAATATAGTTACAGGCTTCTACCTTTGGATAAAAGTTGGTCTCAATGGTCATCAAACAACTCTAAAGGCTACGACCATCTACCATATGGTAATTATAAATTTGAAGTTAAAGCTAGGAATATCTATGGCGAGGAAAGTGTTTCGTCTAGACTTGATTTTACATTCAAAGCCCCATGGTATGCCTCCAAATCTGCAAAGATCGGCTACTTTAGCATAGGGGTATTATTATTTATACTTGTTCCTGTAATACAGAGTAAGCGATACAACTCAGTTGCAGAAGAAATTGGAAAAGAATTAAAAATAAAAGAAGAAGAAATTGATAAATTAAACTCAGAAAAATTAAAATCTGAACTAAAGCTGAAAAATGAACAGTTAACTTCAATTACAATGCAACTGTTGAAGAATAAAGAATTTATTTTAAATGTTCAAGATAAAATCGAATCTACCCTTAAAGAAGGAAACTCAAAAATACAATTACAAAGATTATTAAAGACAATTGATAGCGAGGTTACTAAAAATGACAACTGGGATGAGTTTGCTTATCACTTTGATCAAGTTCATGGGAATTACTTACAAAAACTCTATTTATTAAATATTCGTCTTTCTCCCCGAGAAATTAAACTTGCAGCTTTACTAAGGATGAACATGAGTTCTAAAGAAATTTCGCAACTATTAAATATTGAAACCAGAAGTGTAGAACTTGCAAGATATAGATTGAGAAAAAAATTAGGCTTAGAAAGAAAGCAAAGTCTAGTAGAGTTTTTAATTTCATTAGATAAAAGCTAAATTTTAATGGTTTAATTAAATAAATATTTACTAGTCCAAAAAAATATATTATTACGGAACAAATCATAATAATCCAGTCTGATTAAAAGTTTTGAAATTATGTATATTTGTTGGCGATTAAAATTTAAAATACAAAAATATGTTTAAGCGATTTTTACCACTTTTTGGAATTGTAGTTGTTCTATTAAATTGCGATAACAAAAATGAGCGAAATATTTATCCTGAGACAATTAATGGGGGATTTGAATTACTTAGTGAAGAAAAAACTGGAATAAGCTTCAACAACTCCATAAATGAGTCAACATACTTTAATCATTATTTTTACAGCCAAATTTATGTTGGTTCTGGAGTAGCAATTGGAGATTTGGACAATGACGGCCTTGATGACATATTTTTTGGTGGAAATCAAGTCTCAGATTGTCTTTACAAAAATAAGGGGGGGTTTCAATTCGAAGACGTAACAAAAAAATCAAAAATTGCAATTAACTCTGGATGGACATGGGGTGTAACCATGGTAGACATCAATGCTGATGGATATTTAGATATTTATGTCAGTAGAAACGGTAATTCAGAAAATCCTTCAGACAGAAGAAATCAGCTTTTCATAAATAATCAAAACTTTACATTTACTGAATCTGCTATAAAATATGGTTTAGGAGATATGGGCTTTTCAACTCAAGCCGTATTTTTCGACATGGATAATGATGGTGACCTAGACATGTATCAAGTTAACCAACTAGCTGATAAAAAGCTATTACTAATAAATAAAATTCCACCAAATCAATATAAGTACTTCAAAGATCGATTGTATCGAAATGATAATGGAAAGTTTAAAGATGTCTCGGAAGAAGTAGGAATTACAAGAGACGTTGCCTATGGCCTGAGTGTAAATGCAACAGATTTCAACAACGATGGTTGGGTAGATTTGTATGTAGCAAATGATTATGCAGAACCTGATTTTATGTATTACAATAATGGCGATGGTACTTTCACCAATGTAATAAATGAAAAATTAAAACATATTACTCAACTAAGTATGGGATCTGATACAGGTGATATTAATAATGATGGCCTTATCGATTTGATTACTACCGATATGACCCCAGAAGATCACTACAGGTCTAAAACTAATATGGCATCAATGAGCACTGAAGCATTTAATAAAATGGTCGATGCAGGAGCACATTATCAATATATGGCTAATGCTCTTCACGTGAACTCAGGGATGGGAACGTTTTCAGATATTAGCAATATGGCAGGCCTAGCTTACACGGACTGGAGTTGGGCAAGTCTATTGGTAGATTTAGACAATGATGGTTTAAAAGACGTAATTGTATCTAATGGAATAAAAAAAGATGTTGACAACAATGATTACAGAAAGAAAGTTTCAAAACTAAGTAAAAATGCAACAGCAGAAGCTTTATACAAATTAAGTAGAGAAACTCCATCTCAACCTGTATCTAATTACGTATTTAAAAATAATGGAGATTTCAATTTTAAAAAAGTAGCTAAAGAATGGGGCTTTGACAAACCAAGTTTCTCTAACGGAATGGCTTACAGCGACTTAGATAATGATGGAGATTTGGATGTAATAACTAACAACATTGATGCTCCTGCTTTTGTTTATGAAAACAAATCAAATGGTAATTTTTTAAAAATAGAAGTTAAAGGAGAGGAAGAAAATAAATTTGGTATCGGAGCAAAGGTAATTATTCAACACAATGGCAAGACCCAAATGGTTGAACAAACACTAACTAGAGGTTTCTTGTCTTCAGTTACTCCTACTCTGTTTTTTGGATTGGGTAAAGACACTTTAATAGATGAAATTGAGGTAATCTGGCCAAGCGGAAAGAAAAATAAATTAAATAAAATCAGTGTTAATCAAACAATTGAAATTGATATTAGAGACGCTGAATATTATACAAAAGAAAAAGACACTTCAAGTCCTTTATTTCAGAGCATTGATTCAAATAATTTAGGGATAGATTACCTACATAAGGAAAATGAGTTCGATGATTGGAAAGAACAAATTTTATTACCACACAGACTTTCTCAAAATGGACCATTTACGACCGTGGGTGATATTAACGGAGATCAATTGGATGATCTCTTTATTGGAGGTGCTAAAGGGCAATCTGGGGAATTGTACATCCAAACTAACGATGGAAAATTTATAAAAAATAAATCACAACCATGGGCCAAAGACAAAGACTCGGAAGATCTTGGATGTTTATTTTTTGATGCAAACGGCGATGGTAAAAAAGATTTGTATGTTGCTAGCGGAGGAAATGAGTATGATCTTGGCGATAAGGCCCTTGCCGATCGATTATACATCAACGATGGGGTTGGCAATTTCAAGAAAAGTAAAAGAGCACTCCCCAATATTAATGAAAGCACACAATGTGTAAAATCAGCAGATATTGATAAGGATGGAGACCTTGATTTATTTGTGGGTAACAGGCTTATCCCTGGAAAATATACCTTCCCTGCTTCAAGTTATCTATTAATAAATGAAAATGGAATTTTTAAAAAAGCCGATAAAGAAATAGCAGCAGGATTGCAAGACATAGGAATGGTCACAGATGCTGTATTTACTGACATCAATAATGATGGCAACACAGATTTGATGGTTGTAGGTGAATGGATGGAAATTAAGTTATTTATAAATATTGATGGTAAATTTGTAGACAGATCTTTAGAGTATGGATTAAAAGATAGTCGAGGGATTTGGTGGTCCATTACCGCTGGAGATCTTGACGGTGACGGTGATGATGATTATATCTTGGGTAATTTAGGTAAAAACAATAAGTTTAAAGCCACTGAAGAGCACCCTTTTAAGGTGTATGCCAATGATTTTGACGACAACGGTACCAATGATGTCGTATTAGCGAAATTTTATAAAGATGACTATGTCCCTGTTCGTGGAAGAGAATGTACAAGCCAGCAAATGCCCTATGTCGCAGAAAAATTTGGTGATTATCACAGCTTTGCAAGCTCAAATTTATTAGATATTTTACCTGATGATAAAGTAGAAGAATCCGTGAAATATGAAATTAAAAATTTTGAAAGCATTGTTTTAATTAACGAAAATGATAGATTGATAAAACAAAAACTACCAAATGCTGCTCAAGTCTCTCCAATAAAGTCTTCATTAATAAGAGACGTTAACAACGATGGTATAAATGACATTATAGCTGTAGGTAATCATTATGGTGTTGAAGTAGAGACAACGCGTTACGACGCAGGATATGGAATTGTTCTTCTTGGATCAAAAAATGGTAAATACGAAGTAGTCCCGGCTCGTAAAAGTGGGTTTTATGTCCCTTCTGATAGTCGGCACTTAGCAGAAATAAAATCTGACAATAAAAAAATGTTTGTAATCTCCAATAACAATGAAAAATTAAAAATATTCAGTAAAACAAAATAAATTCAGTTTAATATTTAATGATGAATTCTTTTGTGAATACTAAGCTTGGTTAGATACTGAGATTGTATAGTTACGATTAAATACTTTGTCTAAAATATAATTCTGTATAGTTTTTGTAGTGTTATTTTTATTGTTATTAACCAACTAAAACGATTTCTTTGTGACATAACAAACTATTAAACAAATTAAAATGAGGAAAATTACATTAGTACTATCTTTAATGATTTTTGCTTTTGGCTTCACCCAAAGCACATTAGAAGATTTTGATGGTAACTACGCTCAGTATGATGGTGTACCAAACTGGGGCACTGCAAATGGGCTTGGCGGAGTCAGCGTGACAGCTGACCCATTAGACGCGAACAATCAAGTTGCCGAAATTATTTCATCCGCTGCAGGTGATGCTTGGCAACAAGCAGATTTACTACTCCAAACGAACAGAGCTGATTTATCAAGTGATAACACTATCTCTGTTGATGTTTATGCAACCCAAGACTTTAACATGATGCTTAAAGTAGAAGATGTGGACGGAGCAGGCGCAACAACTTCAGGAGCTCAGCAAAGCTACGTTTCAGGAAACGGTTGGCAAACATTAGTTTTTACTTACGACTCATCTATAGACAATTTAGGTATTGCCAATGGAGAATATCGGAAAGTTTCTTTCTTCCCAAACTGGGCCGGAAACCAAAGTGGAACAAATGGCGTTAATGCTGACTGGAATACACCAACAGATTTTACTATTTATGTAGATAATATAAATGCTACTGCCGGTAGTGCAATTATCTCATGTTCCGACGGACTTCAGAATGGAGATGAAACCGGAGTGGATTGTGGAGGATCATGTGCTCCTTGTGAAGCTGCAGAAACAGAAATTTTAGAAGATTTTGATGGAGCTACAGCACCAACAATAGGCCTGGCCAATAATGACGGTGGGACAGCAACAGCAGAGATTGTACCTGACCCTACGGGCGTCAACGGCAACACATTGAGATTTATTACAGATGCTGCAGGAGTTGCATGGCAACAAGCAGAATTGACACTTCAAGATAAATATGTTGATTTGACACCAACGGTTACAAATACAATGTCTATAGACGTTTATTCGACCGAACCAATTGATGTAATGATTAGAGTAACTGGTGGTATAGATACAACAACCGGAGTTGCTGTAGCCGATTCAGCAGCAGATGGAATACATGGTGGTACAGGTTGGGAAACTGTAGAGTTTGATTTCTCTAGTGGACAAACCCAAGATAATCAACCTACTCCAGCTGGAGCATATAATAAAATATATTTATTTAACCTATGGGATGCAAACGACTCAGGTTCTGGTGCTGGTGCATGGACTTGTTCCGACGGGGGCAGTTGCGCAGAAAAAACACTTTACTATGATAACATAAGAGGTGTTCTTGGAGTTCCGCCAGTAGTTGATTTTACTCCAAATTCAGGACCAACAGCGCCAATAGCTAGAAATGCATGGGATGTGATTTCTATGTACGGGGGTAGTGACAACTCATATACTGATGAAGATAATGTAGAATTTAATCCTTTTGGTGATTATGCTACAATTGAAGGAGAAATAACTACACAAGACGGCAACTCACTAATAAGAAGAGCCTCAAATCATGCTATTCATGGAATCGGAAACGAAACCCAAGGATTTGATGTTAGTGAGATGACAATGTTTCACATTGACTTTTACACTTCTAGTGACTTAACTCCTAGTCCGTTTAAAATTAAATTTGAAGGACTAGACGGTTCAAATCAAGAAATTGAAGTCCCTGGTGGAGGTGCTCTACCTGCTGATCAATGGCATTCAATAGATATTGATTTATCTACCTATCCTAACGTTAGCTTTTCTCAACTTAAATGGATAGTACCTGTTACATGGGGAGGTCCACGAACTAACATTTATTATGATAACGTTTATTTTTATAGAGAAGCTACAGCAAGTATAAGTGATTTAAGTGCTTTGAAATTTAACGTTTCACCTAATCCATCGAACACAAACTGGAATATTTCTGGTAACACAGAAATTAATAAAGTTTCGTTATTTGATATATTAGGAAAAGAAGTTATGACAATAACTCCAAATAGCACTAGAGCATCAATCGATGCATCCTCATTTGGTACTGGAATTTACTTTGCAAGAATTCAAGCAATTGAAGGAACTAGAACAGTTAAACTAATCAAAAGATAGTTTAGTAGTTTTTTAATAAAAAGTAAAGCGTGTTTATTATTTATAAACACGCTTTTTTTATTGAACCACATAAAATTGTAAATTAGTTCATTCAAAAAACTTGATAAATGACTAAACATATTCTTCTTTCAATCATTTTCATCACAGGGCTTAGTTGTAAACAAAATATGAAATTTACTAATCATAAAAACATAAAAACAAATTCATTAATTAACGAAACTAGCCCCTATTTATTACAACATGCTTATAATCCTGTTGAATGGTATGCATGGAATAATGAAACAATGGAACTAGCGAAAAAGCAAAATAAACTAGTCGTTATTTCCATTGGTTACTCGGCATGCCACTGGTGTCATGTTATGGAAGAAGAAAGTTTTGAAAATGATAGTGTAGCAAAACTAATGAATGAGCGTTTTGTAAACATCAAAGTAGACCGCGAAGAGCGACCAGATGTTGATCAAATCTATGTCAATGCCGTTACACTAATGACCGGAAGTGCGGGATGGCCACTCAATGTGATTGCACTTCCCGATGGACGGCCAATATTTGGGGGTACATATTTCACCAAAGATGAGTGGCTGCAAGTGTTAGAGCAGACTTCTTCTTTATTTGAAATTAACCCTGGGCGGGTAATTTCATACGCCGAAAAGCTTACCGATGGGCTCCAAAAAGCAGATTTGATTGAAGTAAATAAAGAAAATGTAGAATTTGATGATAATAAATTAAAACAAATTGTATCAAGTTTAAAAACAAGTCTAGATATTGATTTAGGTGGACTCAAAAATGCGCCAAAATTTCCAATGCCAAATCACCTCAGCTTTGCGCTAAGATATGCTGTTCAGTTTGAAGATAACCAGCTCATGGATTATGTTTTGAATACACTTGATAAAATGGCAAACGGAGGTCTTTATGATCAAATTGCAGGTGGATTTTCTAGATATTCGGTCGACGAAAAATGGCATGTTCCCCACTTCGAGAAAATGTTGTACGATAATGCTCAATTGGTGAGTGTTTACGCACAGGCATACAAACTCACAAAAAATGAAAATTACAAAATCATAATTGAAGAAACTTTGGATTTTATTGCAAAAGAAATGACTTCCAAAGAAGGCGCATTTTATTCATCCATAGATGCAGATAGTAAAAATATCGAAGGAAAGCTCGAAGAAGGTGTTTATTACACCTGGACTATCGACGAACTCAAAACTATACTGGGTAGTGATTATGAGCTTTTTAGAGAATATTACAATATAAATAATATTGGTCTTTGGGAAGAAGAGCGCTATATTTTATATAAAACTAAAACTGATAAAGAATTTGCGCAAGAAAATAGCATTAACATTGAAGTTCTTCACTCAAAATTAAGACAATGGAAAAAATCACTTTCCAATCGGCGGAACAAAAGAAATCTTCCGCGTTTAGACACCAAGTCTTTGACTTCATGGAATGCGCTGATGATTAAAGCCCTTCTGGATGCCTACAGTACTTTAGGGGAGAAAAAATACCTCAATACAGCACTCAAGAATGCTCAATTTTTAAAGCAAAAGCAACTTCAATCCAACGGAGAATTGTTGCATAGTTACAAAGATGGCGTCAGTTCTATTAATGGATTTTCTGAAGATTATGCACTACTCATAAGCGCTTATATAGACGTATATCAAGCAACCTTAGATCAATCTTGGCTCGATTTATCAAAGGAACTAATGGACTATACAATAAAACATTTTTTAAATAATGAAAATAGTATGTTCTTTTTCACATCAAATGATGTCAAAAATTTGATTGCACGCAAAACAGAAGTCTTTGATAATGTCATGCCCTCATCAAATTCAACACAAGCCAACAACCTTTTTAAGTTAGGACACTATTATTATGACAAATCATATACTGATCTTTCAAAACAAATGCTAAATAATATAAATAAGGATATAAACTCCGCTCCGATTGCATACACCAACTGGTTGGAACTATATTTAAACTTTGCAACACCTTTCTATGAAGTTGCGATAAGTGGTAAAGAAGCCAACAACAAATTGAAAGAGCTCCGTGCTAATTATATCCCGAATACTATTGTTGCTGGTGCTACATTTGAAAATAATTTACCATTATTAACTAACAAGTTTATCGAAGACAAAACCTTAATTTATGTATGCGTAAATGGCACTTGTAAGATGCCATTGGAACAAGTAAGCAAAGCCCTAAAACTTATTAAAAAAACAAATTAGATCGCTCATTATAGCGATAGATTATAAGCACAAAAAAAAAGCACCATATGGTGCCTTTTTATATTTGGATTGGTGAGTAGAAATAACGTTAGTTCACTACTAATTTTTTTGTGGTGGCTTTTGTCCCGAGAGTCATCTGTACAAAATACAAACCAGAACCTAAGCTTGAAATATTGACTTCATCTTGAACATTTTTAACCTTCATTAAAGACTTTCCAAGGACATCAAAAATTTCAATATCTAATAGCTCATTTGAGTTCTTAGAAAACTGAACGAAATCCTTAGCAGGGTTGGGGAACATTTTAACAGCATTATATATGTTGTCGTTAAAACCTGCAGTGCTGCCAAATGAAAGCTGATCAAAATAGCTCACATTATTTTGAGTTCGTTCCGCAAAATCTGGGATAATAACCAATCTATTGTATGTACTCCCAATTTGAGAACTAAAATCGAAGGTGAGCTGTTCCCAACTACCATCAGTCTGTGAGTTCTGTATTTTAATTTCGTGAGCTCCACTTGGGCCTTCAAACTTTACACCAACATCGGAGATTACTGATTTATTGACCATCACGGTTACAATTTTGTTGCTTTGATCAAATGTAAACGTTCCAATATAATCGGTAAATGTCAACGCCCAAGCCGCACCAAAATTTAATGAAGTAAATTTAGCTACCGTTGACGTACTATTGATTCCGCTTGTATTGGGGTTAGGTACAAATTCCAATGCTGGATTGGTGTTATTGTTGTGCACCGTCCACACCCAATCTGCACCAAAACCATTGGGTTCAAAATCAATATCTTGTAAATTGTAGTTGACAACACTACCTCCAGCATTAAATGAAATATCATCAAAATAGATAGTAGTATCAAGAGAACGATCATAAAAATCGGGGATAACAACCATCCTGTTGTAGGTCTTACCAATGGCTATACTAAAATCGAATGTTAATTCTTCCCAGTCGCCGTTAACCTGAGTGTTAGCCACTTCAACTATAGTGGGTGCGTAGGCCTGAGTAGTGTCTTCGAATTTAAGCCCGACTGGAGTAGGTATGTCTTTACGGATCTTTATTTTAACAATACTGTTGTTTTCTGAAAAAGTAAAGCTCCCAATATTATCGGTATAAGTGAGCGCCCAAGGCTGTCCTTCTTCAGTGGCTGTAAATTTTGCAACTGTATCCGAGGTGTTTATACCCGATGAATTGGGATTAGCAACAATTTCTAATGCAGGATCTGTACCGTTATCATCAACAACCCATGTCCACGATGCCCCCACGCCTCCAGGTTCAAAATCTACGTTGGTTTGCCCAAATGAGATCATACTAACAAGGCCAAACAATAATGTAATTTTTTTCATTTGTGTGTTTTTTTTTAAATTTAGAAAGAATAAGATTAAACTCTAAATAATTAAGCACTACTAAAACCATACAATATATATGCTCATACACTAGACGTACACCTCTCGAAATTACAGTGCTAAAAAAAAGACATCCCTAAAGATGCCTTTTCAAGTTAAGTTGGTTAGTCAAATTAGAAGAATCTAATTAGTTTGTTGCTTTTATGCTCTGCTATAACTAGGTAAACAAAACTTCAAAATTGATAGAAGATGCACTGTTTTGGCTTTAATATTTTTAATTTTTAAAACATAAAACAAAAATTCACAACAAAACAAAATTAATTATTTGTGTGCTGATCATAAACATTAACACCACTACAATTTTGATACATTATAATGTAAAAAAACTAACCGTTTTAAAACTG
>Ga0233395_1001654_pt1 | contig 10699 bp, 7 predicted proteins | sample 27DmetaG_FD_186029 | JGI IMG/M metagenome (GOLD analysis project Ga0233395, IMG submission 186029) | Seawater microbial communities from Monterey Bay, California, United States - 27D | ecosystem: Environmental > Aquatic > Marine > Coastal | place: USA: California | collected 2016-10-12 | reverse complement strand
ATTTGCTCACCAGCTACAGTGCTTATACAAGCTATATATTTACTTAGGTCAGAAAGCAATAAAATTACTCATTATACACACGCTATTTTCATACTTCAGCTAGGGTTAATCATAACCGCAATTTTTGTATTTGGCACTGTAGAAGCTTTAGTAGTTTGTATTGCTATTTGGAGTTTTATTAAGTTAATTTGGTTGCTTATGATCTTGATTAGATATTCACAGTTTAAGTTTGATTCAACACTATTTAGAGCATTTGGATGGTTCGCTATTCCAATCATACTGCAATTTGTATTGAGTAATGGTATGGAATACGTAGATGGTATAATTGTCAATCAATACTTCAGTGCCTCTGATTTTCCTGTTTTTAGATACGGATCTCGTGAGCTACCTATTACAGTGATACTTATTGTTTCATTATCCAGTGCGATGATTCCGTTAGCTGTGAAGCGCCTAGATAGAACTTTGCAAGAACTGAAATCAAGAACAAAGAAACTCATGCATGTACTGTTTCCATTGAGTATCGCTTTGATGTTGACATCTCCATTCATATATACTTATGTGTATAGTAGTGACTACATAGCCTCCGCGCAACTATTCAATATATATCTATTGATACTCATTACGCGTATATTGTTACCTCAGGTAGTCATGTATGCACGACAGCGCAATGGGGCACTATTTGTAATGACATTCATAGAATTGATAATCAATGTTTCATTGAGTATATGGTGGGCACAAAGTTATGGCTTAGCCGGTATAGCATACGCTACAGTTGTTGCTAATATTTGCCACACGTTGATGATGATAGTATACAATAAAGTGAGTCTAAAGGTATTTCCAACTAGATATATACCATTCAGAATTTATAGCATTTATGTAATCTTGATTATAGGGGCGTACCTCGCTTCCACACAGATGTATAGCTATGGATAGAAAAACACTACAATTGACTGTATTGACAAGATTGTCTTTGCACATCGATATGAATGAGTCAGCGAGACTAGCTAGATATCTCATAGAAGATCTGATTCCATTGGATATGGCTATTACGGAACTAGTTGAAGCCAAGATAGATAAAGCCACAGAGAAACTTATTGCCGGCAAACCATTGCAGTACTTAACCCATAGAGCCGATTTCTACGGATATCAGTATTATGTAGATAAGGCAGTGCTCATTCCAAGACCAGAAACTGAAGAGCTTGTGTATCAAGTACTACAATATCTCAAGAAAATAAATAATCGAATAAGTTCTGATCGAAATTTGGATATGCGACCTATCCCAGCAATTCTAGATATTGGTACTGGAAGCGGATGTATTCCAGTAACCATTAAAAATGAATACAATGAGTGTAATATAATAGCAGTTGATATTAGCAACGCCGCTCTGAAGGTAGCTATTCATAATGCAAATCATCACGGTGCAGACGTCACTTTTTTCAAGCAAGATATACTTTCAGAGAAACTTACAAAACCCAACGAGCCGTATGATATAATTATTAGTAATCCGCCATACATTCCCACTTCAGAAATAGCTGTAATGAGTGAGTCGACGGTAAAGCACGAACCACAAATAGCATTGTTTACAGATGATGAGTTTGGATTGGTATTTTATCAACGTATTGCAGATCTATGTAGTACATGGCTAGCAGATGATGGTGCAGTCTTTCTTGAGCTCAATGAGTATCATTCCCATGAAATCAGAGAAATATACTTAAATGAAGGATCTTTCGATTCGGTAGAGATAATTGAAGATATGCAAGGGAAACCAAGAATATTATTGGCTGTTCGATAAGATAATCAAAATCACTTTCAACGTATTTTTAGTTTTACTCAAGACTTCTTTATTATATTCTCTACCCAGAGCACTATTGATCTTGAATATTGACTCAAAAAAGTCTAGTAATGTTAATGTGGCGCTATTTAAGCACATATTTAAAGGAAATGCTCAGAAGGAATCAAGATAATTAGTAATTTGGAGGGGAATACTTACGGCGTTAACAGAAAAAAAACTATATTACTTATTAGAAATGCGACTCAAAATCATACATATCGCCCTATTCATTTTACTATCTTCTCATTTAGGTTATTGTCAAGATTTTACAAGAGATTGTATATACATAGATTTTGAAACGATACCTAGTGGTCAGCTTGTTGATAATATGGACATTTTCGATCAGTACTCCGATGTGTTCGGAGTATCCTTTTCTTTGGAGGGTGGTATTCCTGCTAAATTAGCAAAAGTAGGTGCACCTATGACCGCTTTTCAAGGTCCAAACAATGGAGCTGATATGCCTGCAGCTGGAGTAGATATAGGACAATATTTTTTGACTGATAATGGTACCGTATTTGGTCTCAATGCTGATCCTATTTATGTCAATTTTTTAAGTCCTATGGATAGTGTGAGTGGATGTATTCTGGATATGGATTTCGGTGAAAGATTTGTTGTGCATGCATTAGGTGAATTTGGAGATGTCATATTCGCAGACACAATTTTTTCTAGTAGTGTGATAAATGGAGTAATTATACCTGGAGATCCTGGAACAGGAGATGGATTGTGTACAGAATGGGGATTTAGATTGGATGAATGTGAAGGTTCTATTTTTAGCGTAAAATTAGATGGATTTAGGGTAACGAATGGAGGGTTTGGTCTTGGCTTAGATAATCTTACTTTTTGCAAATTTGGAGCTAAACTCAATATAGATTTTCAGATCAATCAATCGGATATCATATGTGGAGGTGAATCTGGAAGCATCTCAGTAAATTCCTTGTCTGATCAAAATCTTGTTTATTCGCTCAATGGAGGGGATTTCTCTAGTGAACTAAATTTTCCTGAAGTTGCTGAGGGTGTTTACGAAATTACAGTGAGAAATGAGTTGGGTTGTGAAGATGTTTATGATATCAGTATCGATAATATACCTGTGCCAGAGATTATGTCTGTAATTGATACCGATGCGGAATGCGGTTTAGAAAATGGAACTATTACGTTGGAAGTAGTAGGTGGTTTTGGTGAAATTCAATATACCTATGACGGACAAAATTATGTAACTGATGGCATATTTACAGATGTTCCGCCAGGAGACTATACTATATTTGTATTGGATGCTCTGGGATGTTTTGATTCTGCAACAGCAATTGTGGCACCTAGTCTTGGTCCAACTATTATTGGAGTAGTACAAGAAAATGCGAGTTGCGACTTATCTAATGGAGAAATAACAATTGGAGCGATAGCGGCAACACCATTTATTGAATATTCGTTAAATGATGGCCCATGGCAGATGGATTCAGATTTTATTGACTTGGCTCCTGGTGATTATACGATTACCATTAGGGATGAGATGGGATGTACTAAAGATACTATGCTGACTGTAGAGGCATATCCAATCTTTGAGATCAGAAATGTTGCTGAGACTGAACCAGAGTGTTTAGAAGACAATGGTACGATTACAGTCACCTATGATGGTGGAGTAGGAGATGTCGAGTATTCGATTGACGGAGGATTTAGTTATCAGTTTAGTAATGTATTTAGTGGATTGGCGCCTGGAAACTATCAAATTGTTCTTAAAGACGAGAAGGGTTGTGAGCTCACTGTGGATGCAACCGTTCCGCCCTATGTATGCCCAGTTTATGTGGGTAATATATTTGCTCCTAACAATAATGGAGTAAACGAATTTTTTCCTGTAATCACCGCATTAGAATATCCAGCTACGATACTCAAATATAGTATATATGATAGGTGGGGAGAGCTGATCTATGATGCAGAAAATTTCTCTATTCATGATGATTCGTATTATTGGGATGGTAATTTTAGAGGTAAAACGGCTGTTCTGGGAGTTTATGTATATTTGATACAAGTCGGACATCTAGATGGAAGTACAGAATATCTTTCTGGTGATGTCACGATGATCAAATAACTAGGCTTAACTAATATGAAAATATTTTATTTCTGGCTTCTAATATGTGTAACTCAGGTATCATACTCTCAGTGTGATGATTCTACTATATATACGGAAGCTGAAAAAGAATCATTCGTAAGAATCTACGTCTTGAATAAGAAAGAAAAGTCTCAGTCCAAAAATCCTTTATTTTATAGTCTAGCTTCCAAACACAGTATCACTCCTAAACAGTTTCAGGAAATACAACATACAAATGAATCCAAAAGATCTTTATCTGAAAATGAACAAGCATTCGTTTCTGAGTTGCAAGATTTAAAATTAAAAGACAAGGCTAAACTTAAGATTACAGAGGAAAACAATTGCCAAGAATTAAAACTTGAACATATAACTTATCTTGCGATGCATCAACAGTATAGATCATGCATAAAGTTTCAAAGATCACTTTCTGATTATTTCACAAAATGGATGAAGTGATGAGATATCAATTTATAATCTTCACTATTTTGACAAGTATTGCAGCCAGTGCTCAATCGCTACCTAACCGATATCAAGAAGATGTCTTTGATACTTGGACAGAGACTTCGGAAGTACTGTTTAGTACTGATGTGCCCCAGCCAGTTCCTGGTGGAGGCTTTTATGAATGGCTTACGGGATATCCTCTCAATGTAGATGAATTTGAAACTACGGACGAAGATCTTTATATGGATATCTTTCAGCCAGATGGAGATACACTTAGTATGCGACCATTGATTATTATTTGCTTTGGTGGTGGTTTTTTAACTGGAAGCAAAGATCACTGGAGTATAAGATTGTTGGCAGAACAGTTGGCGAGAAGAGGTTTTGTAACAGCTACAATAGATTATCGTTTGGGGATGAATATTTTCGATTCGGATTTATCCAATCGTGCAGTATATAGAGGTTTGCAAGACGGAAGATCAGCGGTAAGATTTTTTAGAGCAGATGCGGCTGGATCTAATATCTATAAAATAGATCCAGATCAGATATTTATAGGGGGACATAGCGCAGGAGCTTTTATAGCTACGCATAATGCTTATCTGGATAAAGAGACAGAGCGTCCGTTATCTACTTATGTTTGGACTCAGGACTCCACAGACGATTGTCCTGACCTAGGTTGCTTGGATTGTGCTGGCGATAATCAAGAATACAGTGGACATGCAAATGCGATTTTTAGTTTGTCAGGTGCATTAGGATTTACAGATTTTATAGAGGCCTCAGATGATCCTACGATGGTCATGTTTCATAGCGAGGATGATGGTACTGTACCATTTACAAATGGAGAACCATTCAGTGACATACTTTGGTTAGTTGTCGGTTCTGATTTACCAGATGTGTATGGTAGTTCTGACATGGCTGATCAGGCAGATTCGGTTGGACTTCCTTACGACTTTCACAGCTATACTGATAGAGGCCATGGTGTACACGAAGATGATCCAGTTCTCTATACCGATATTATTCCTGGCGTTGAGGATTGGTTTTATGATGATAGGCTAAAGCCGAAAAACGTTACTCTCACAGGCGATTCAACCGTCTGCAGTGATGCACTCTACAGTAGCTATCATGCTTCGTCAGTAAGTGGGGGATATTACGATTGGGTAATAGATCATGCTGAGTCAATAACTGGAGATGCTTTTAGTACAAATGTCTCAGTGGTATGGGAAGAAGACATTCCTGATCTCAAAGTATCTTTGGTGCCTTATAATATGCTAAGAGCAAGAGGAGACAGTCTCCATATCACAGTGAATAAGCAAGACGTAAAGACTAATACTTGGTCCGGAGAAAATGGACTTTGGACTGATATTGCAGAATGGTCACAATTGAGATTGCCGAGGTATTGTGATGATGTAATTATTCCAACAAATTCACTCACTAACGTTCTTACTTTACCTCCAAATGTTCAATCTGTCGTACGTTCAGTAAGCGTTTCTGAACAAGCATTATTAATAATTTCCAGCGGGTCTTCAATAATTATAAAGGATAAGGATACTGAGGAATAATTAATTGAAAGGATTGCTAAATTTTTGATATAAAATAAATTTATTGTGTATCAATGTATTCTAGTAATTGCTATAAATCAGTAGAATGAGGTTGTGTCAGTTGCGCTACTATAACTCAATAGTTATAAAATTTTTATCGAAAGCATCTATGTTTTCTTTCATCAAATCGAGCAGTTGATCGCCATACATATCATAGTATTGAAAGAAATTGTCATGACGCTCTTGCAAGCCATTGTTAGGAAATAGACTAGACTTTATTTTTCGTATTTTATTCACTTCAGTTTCTTGCTGCGCTTTTACAGTTCTACGCAATCTTAATTCTAGATGCTCTATTATTTTGAGTTGTTTATTGCCTTCGGCTAACACTTTTCCTTCTAGAGTAGGGTCTATAATTTTCGCTCGTGCAGCAATGGATTGGAATACGTTGTCTACTGATTGTAGTTGTTCAGCTAAGCTGAGATTTACTTCAGATTCAGCGTTGACAAGATCAGCGATTAGGCGATCTTCATCATGGAAGACTCTATCAACGCTGATATTTAGTTTGTTCATATTTTTAGCATTGCCACTAGTAATTATCATGGCAGAAGCACGACGAATGAGGATGGGGAAAAAGATACTAAATTCCGCAAATTGACTTTTACGCTCGATCCAATAAGAAAGTTCTCCTCCACCTCCAATGTAAGCTAGATTAGGCAGTATCGTTTCTTGATACATAGGACGCATAATTACGTTAGGCGAAAAACGTTCTGGATGATTATCTAGTTCTACAAGTATTTCCTCTTCTGTGAAAGTAAGTGCAGTATTGAGTATTTTATATTCACCATTATCTAATTCTATACGCTCTCTTGATCCTTGTTGCAGGTAGAATAGATTGATATCTCTAGCAAATGCTTGGGTTTTGTATCCTAATCCTTCTATTGTTGATTGTGTTTGCTGCACAAGTGGCGCACTTGATTGCTCCAGCAGTTCTTTTTTCATCACGGAAGCAAATGAAGCTTTAAGATCCTTGTGATCAGGATTTAATGTTACTAATCCATACTTTGAGAATATTTTATTCACTAGACTGTTAGTGAACTCTGCATAACTAGTACTATTGGAGTAAGCTTCGTTTATCCATTTTTTAGCTTTCTGCGCATTTTCCTTATCGCTAAGGATATCTTCTAATGCTGTGATGGCCTCCTGTATTCCATCAAGATTCATTCTTCCAACAGACCCAGCTTTATCTTGATTCCATTCTATCGTCTTGCCATAGAGATTGCAACTATTTACTTCGTCGAAATCATGATCTTCGCCACCACTTAAGAAAACTGGGACAAAATCATAAGCAGGGTGAGTTTCCTTAAGCTTCTCTGCCATATTAATCGCAGAATATATCTTGATGATATAGTATAATGGTCCAGTAAAAAGCACGGGCTGATGTGCAGTGATGACAGTAAATGTATTTTCTGATCGTAATAGTTCGATGTTCTGCTTACTCAGATCGCAATTAGCTATGTCTTTGTACTGTTCATTTAGTACATTGACGATTAGCGTTCTGTCGACAGGATACCTCTTTCGATCTTCTATAGCTTGAGTGAAAGATGCTAATTCCGGCTTATAGGATATAAGACTCTCAAATGGATTTTGATCTGATTGATAGGCTTTATCTCTATCTGATAATTGCGGTATATCAGCGTAGTTTGTTCTATATATTGCCATGTGTAAGTTGCGTCTTTGGTTGGTCTAATGCGATAGAAATAACACCTACTTAAAAGATTGGTTGAACCCTATGTCGTAAAAGTAATCAATCTCTCAGGTGAATAGTAATCTCTGGACACAGTGTTTTGAGAATAAAAACATATTGCTGGAGTGTTAATGGGGTAAGTTGCGAGTTATAACTGAAAAATATTAGACGAGGAGTTTAACTGAGCTTTAATAAACTTCTGGTAACTGTACAACCATTCATTTATTGTTTCTGTATTTTTGAGGTTAGATGCTCAGATATATTATAAATAGGATTTTCTCAGGTGTAGCGGTTGTGATATCAGTTGTGATACTGATTAGCGCGATCATTTATCTAGCTCCAGTAGATCCCACGAGACTTAGCTTTGGTCAGAGATCAGATGATGCAACTGTCGAAGCGCGAAGAAAACAACTCGGTTTGGATTTACCATTATATCAACAAATGGGTAGGTATTTGGTCGATATTTCACCTATATCCTCTATTGATAAAACTTATCAAGATCAATATGACATAATTGCCACCATTTGGAGTGGATCTAAGAATTCTTTGGTAATCAAGAAACCATTTTTCAGATATTCTTATCAAACTGGTAGGAGAGTGTCATTAATGTTGAGCGAAACGATTCCCAAGACAGTCATTTTAGCCTTGTCCGCTTTTTTGATAGCGACAATCTTAGGAATATTGTTTGGTATTATTGCTGCTTTGTATCACAACTCTAAATTAGATCAGTTTATCATTGGTTTTTCGACTCTAGGCTATTCACTACCTAGTTATGTAAGTGCGATGGTTTTGGCTTTGGTTTTCGGTTTTTATCTTAAACAGATTACTGGATTGAACATCCAAGGAAGTATCTACGAACTCAATGATTTGGGTGATGAAGTTGTAGTATGGCGCAATTTATTTTTGCCAGCTATTGCATTGGGTATCAGACCAGTAGCAATAGTTACTCAATTAACTAGATCAGCCATGTTGGACGTGTTGTCTATGGACTATATCCGTACGGCGAGAGCTAAAGGATTGGCATTTACCAGGGTGATTTTCGATCACGCATTACGCAATACTATGAATCCGGTTACAACAGCATTGACAGGTTGGTTGGCCTCTTTACTAGCAGGTGCTTTTTTTGTCGAAAATGTATTCAATTTCAAAGGGGTAGGTCAACTCACTGTTGACGCGATGATAAACTATGATGTACCGGTTCTTTTAGCTTGTGTAATCTTTATTAGTGTAGTATTTGTAGTTTTGAATATAGTAGCAGATTTACTCTATGTGTGGTTAGATCCTAAACTGAAGATAGGTTAGGCGAACAAGTTTTCATTAACAAAATTAACTCACTGAATGTAATTTTAGATACCTATTGAGGTACTGAGGATTATCATGTCTGGTGTACCTTTAAATTTTGACTGTATAGGGCCGTAATAGATATGGTCACCTATCGACCTGAAGGAGCTTTCAAATTTCACATCAAACTTGATATGTAATTCACCAAACTGTAAGTCATATCCTACATTTCCACTAAATCCGAAACTTAACGTTCTAGGTCTAGGTACGTATACATCCTGTAATTCTATACCACCCTGATGGTCGCCTAATATATGAAAGACGGGACCTACTCCAATTCGAAAATTATTGGCATGAATACCAGAAATCACTTGGAAGTCGATATAGTGGAAAGTCTCTTTGTAGAATATTGTAGGATCATCCTTTCCAAAAAATGATTTTACTTTATATTCATTCTCGTATCTATTATAAAGAAAGTCTCCTTCTAACCATAAGTAACCAAATTTTCTAAAAGCAAACATACCTATAGAGGTTACAGATTTGCTGTCTTCCTGAGATACTTCATAGATCAGAAAGTCATTTTCATTTCCAACAAAAGTAGTTTCTGGTCTTGACAATACTTCACCGTAACCCAATTTGAGTCCAAATATTACTTTATTAGGGTCTGTAATGTAAAGTTGAGCTTGAAGCGCAATGGCTCCAAATAGAAGAACAAAAACTAGTAAATGTCTATTTCTCATATGATGTAAATATAGAATCTTTATTATATCTATGATAGCTAGAGTTGAGACTAAGCACTTATAGTCCGCCAAGAGTTATTGGATATATAAGTAAGACATTGATTATTTCGTTTTTGCTGCTTTAGATACAGACATAAATATGAGATGTAGCAAAGATTTCTTCATAGTATTGACGAAAGTTGATTTTGATGGTATCTATCAAGTACATATTAAATTAATTCATATTGATAATTACTCGCAATGATTACCTTTGCCACTCAATACTGAGCTATGAGTCACGACGATAACAAAATAAGGTACGCACAGAGAGGTGTATCTGCCAACAAAGAGGATGTACATGCTGCAATTAAAGGCCTTGACCAAGGTCTATATCCACATGCATTTTGCAAGATATTACCTGATATAGTGGCGGGTAGCGATGACTATGTCAATCTGATGCACGCTGATACAGCAGGAACAAAGACATCTCTCGCGTATATGTATTGGAAAGAGACTGGAGACCTATCTGTATGGGAAGGCATAGTCCAAGATAGTATTGTTATGAATATCGATGATATGGCCTGTGTGGGTTGCGTAGATAATATTATCCTTAGCAGTACTATCGGACGTAATAAGAATCTCATAGATGGTGATGTGATCAAGACTATAATTCAATACACTCAGAAGTTTGCAGATCAAATGAGCGACCATGGTGTCAGTCTTCATCTTGCTGGTGGAGAAACAGCTGACGTTGGAGATATTGTACGGACGATTGATGTTGGATTTACGGCTTTCGCCAGAATGAAGAAAGAAGATGTAATAGACAGTAATATCTCACCAGGAGATTACATAGTAGGTATGGCTTCATACGGTCAGAGTACATACGAAACTGGCTATAATGGCGGTATGGGATCCAATGGATTGACCTCCGCGAGGCATGATGTGTTTCATCATGAATATGCAGCGAAGTATCCAGATAGCTATGATCACCTTACACCGAAGGATTTAGTATATGTGGGTAGTAAAAAGCTAACAGATGTGACTAAAGTAGATGGTGATTGGTTACAT
>Ga0233395_1001647_pt1 | contig 10717 bp, 7 predicted proteins | sample 27DmetaG_FD_186029 | JGI IMG/M metagenome (GOLD analysis project Ga0233395, IMG submission 186029) | Seawater microbial communities from Monterey Bay, California, United States - 27D | ecosystem: Environmental > Aquatic > Marine > Coastal | place: USA: California | collected 2016-10-12 | reverse complement strand
GTGCCAGCTTTGTCATGACTTTCACCATGTCCATCTCCGTGGCTTGCAGCTACTATCGCTTTCGCTTCTTCAATTGTACTTGGTGCACTTAAAAATCCATAAGTCAAGCTTATAAAGCCGATAAGCATAAAAGCTATCGCTAAGTTTCTAAGTTTATTGGGAAAAGTATACATCATTTGTTTTTCCATAAATTATTTGACTAGCTTACTTCTTAATTCCATTACGTGCTGTGCTATTTGCCAGCGTTCTTCAGCATTAACCTGTCCTGCATGTGACCCCATAGCGTTTTTACCATACATCAGTACATGATATACACTTCCAGGCGTGATTTCTCTATCGGCATAACTAGGAACACCCAAAAACTTTTCACGGGTCATTAATATTCCTTGTCCATCGCCTTTACTACCGTGACATACTGCACAGTAGATTCCGTAAAGCTCTTTTCCGTTTGCTCCGTGAACTTCAGTAATTTGAAGTGGAGAAGTTAAATTAGCTTTAGCATCTTCATAACCTTCATTGGTATCTGGGTAATCATAAGGTTCCCATCCTCTAGCTACTGAACCTTCCACAGGAAGCTGAGCTTCAATTCCATTAGCAAAAGCATCAGAATCTGCATAGGTTTCATAACCTACAGGTTCATACATATTTGGAAAATATTGATAGTTGGGACGTGAAGGATCAGCACAAGACTGAACGCCTAAAGCTATAATATAAAATAATAAAAGAACTTTATAATTCATCTATTCTTGTTTTTCTATTATCGAGATATCTATTGCACCTGACTTCTTTAACAACCCAGTCAATGCTTTCTCGTTATCATGGAGTTCGATTTCAACCAAAAACTTATCATCTGTGGTAAGTGGATTTGGATTTTCAGCCTTTTTAAAGGGCCATAGCTTGCTTCTCATGTAGAAAGTTATAACCATCAAGTGAGCCGCAAAAAATACGGTCATCTCAAACATAATTGGAACAAATGCAGGCATGTTCTCCAAATAGGAAAAACTCGGTTTCCCTCCAATGTTTTGTGGCCAATCTTCAATCATGATAAAATTCATCATAGCTACTGCTACTGTTAACCCAATACAACCATATATAAAAGCCATAATAGCGATGCGGGTATCTTCGAGACCCATTGCTTTATCTAAGCCGTGAACAGGAAAAGGGGTATAAACCTCCTCTATATGGTATTTCTCTGAACGAATGGTTTTGACTGCACTTAAAAGTACGTCATCATCATCGTAGAGGGCATGTACTAATCGATTGCTACTCATTTTTACCGTCTCTTAATTTTTTATACTTCTCTCCAGAAGATTTTAAAATCGTTTTCACCTCTGCCTGTGCAATTACAGGGAAGGTACGTGCATACAATAGGAAGAGGACAAAAAAGAATCCTATAGTTCCTATGAAAATTCCTATATCTACAAAAGTCGGGGTGAAGTGAGGTAACAATAATTACGAAACGCTCAAACCACATTCCTATATTTACTACTATGGAGATAATAAAGGAGAACATAATACTCGTTCTCAATTTTTTAAACCACATAAACTGTGGCGAAAATACGTTACAAGTCATCATAGACCAATAAGCCCACCAGTAGGGACCTGTTGCACGATTTAAAAAAGCATACTGTTCATATTCTACACCCGAGTACCATGCGATGAACAATTCTGTGATGTAGGCAACCCCAACAATAGATCCCGTAATCATAATTACGATATTCATCAATTCAATATGTTGCACGGTAATATAATCTTCTAATCGAGAAACCTTTCTCATAATAATGAGCAGTGTATTTACCATTGCAAATCCAGAAAAGATTGCACCTGCTACAAAGTATGGCGGAAAAATAGTTGTGTGCCATCCTGGAATTACAGAAGTGGCAAAATCAAAAGATACAATGGTGTGTACTGATAGTACTAGAGGTGTTGCAAGCCCTGCTAGCACCAAAGAAACTTCTTCAAAGCGTTGCCAGTCTTTTGCTCGTCCCGTCCAACCAAAACTCAATAGACTGTATATTTTCTTTTGGAAAGGTAAGACAGCGCGATCCCGAATCATAGCAAAATCTGGTAGAAGTCCAGTCCACCAAAAAACAAGTGATACCGATAAATAGGTTGAAATAGCAAATACATCCCACAATAGTGGCGAATTGAAATTCACCCACAAAGATCCAAACCCGTTAGGAATTGGTAAAACCCAATAAGCTAGCCATGGGCGACCCATGTGAATGATTGGGAATAATCCCGCTTGGATTACCGAAAATATGGTCATGGCTTCGGCAGAACGGTTGATGGCCATACGCCATTTTTGTCTGAAAAGAAGTAATACCGCAGAAATTAATGTTCCTGCATGACCTATTCCTACCCACCAAACAAAGTTGGTAATATCCCAGGCCCAACCAACTGTTTTGTTTAGTCCCCAGGTACCAATTCCAGTAGAAATGGTATAAATGATACACCCAACCCCCCATAAAAAAGCGGTTAGTGCAATTCCAAAAACAATCCACCACTGCTTGTTTGCCGCTCCTTCTACTGGGGCAGCAACATCCACAGTTACATCGTGATAAGACTTATCGCCGGTGACGAGTGGTTTTCTAATGGGTGCTTCGTAATGCGATGCCATACTTCTGTTTTTCTGTTTATACCTCGTCGGTATTTCTAACTTTTACCTGATACATTACATTGGGCTTAGTACCTACGTGCTCCAACAAGTGGTACATACGCTCATCTTCGTGTAATGCTGCTACTTTACTTTCTTTATCGTTGATATCCCCAAAAACCATAGCTCCAGTGGTACAAGCATTGGAACAAGCAGTCTGGAAACTTCCATCCGTAATTTCTTCTCCTTTCAATTTGGCATCTAAAATTGTTTTTTGTGTCATTTGAATACACATAGAACATTTTTCCATTACCCCTCTGGAGCGCACCACTACATCAGGATTCAGAACCATACGTCCAAGATCATTATTCATGTGGTAGTCGAATTCATCATTTTTATTGTATAGGAACCAATTGAATCGACGTACTTTATAAGGACAGTTGTTAGCACAATATCTAGTCCCAACACAACGGTTATACGCCATATGATTTTGCCCCTGTCTTCCGTGAGAGGTTGCAGCAACAGGACAAACCGTTTCACAAGGAGCGTGATTACAATGTTGACACATTACGGGTTGGAAGGCAACTTGTGGATTTGAAGCCGCTTGCTCCATTTCTCCGAAAGTACTCAAAGAGTCTCCTATTCCAGATATTGCTTCCTTTGTACTATTGTCTCCTTCAAATGAAGTTGCAGATGAATAATAACGATCGATACGCAACCAGTGCATGTCTCGTGATTTTCGCACTTCACGTTTCCCTACTACAGGAACATTATTTTCTGCATGACAAGCAACAACACAAGCTCCACAACCTGTACAGGAATTTAAATCTATAGATAAGTTAAAATGGTGTCCGATAGAACGATCAAATTCTTGCCACATATCAACCTCTGGAGAAGTAACATCAAACTCTATATGGTTTTTGGAAACTTGTGGCATGGGATTCCAATACTTTTTTTCTTTAGTATTAAAAACTTCTAAAGTAGTTTCTTTTACTATGTCTCCTCTTCCCATTAAGGTATTGTGCAATTGCACACAAGCAAATTCATGCTCTCCTTCAGCAGCAGTAATTTGAACAGTCTGCACCTTGATAAAATCATTATAAAGGTCAAAGGCATTGACGCCTGTTTGCATTTCGTCTTTAAGGCCCATTCGCTTTCCATATCCAAATGATAAACCTAGGGTTCCATTGGCTTGTCCAGGTTGAACAATTACAGGAACCTTAATACTTTTCCCATTTACCGTTACTGAAGCATAACTTCCGTTTAGAGCCCCATTAGATGTATTGGTGTTTTTTAGACCCGCAGCATTGGCATCAGCAAGAGAAATTGTCAGATAATTATCCCAACTAACACGTGTAATTGGATCAGGAAACTCCTGTAACCATGGATTGTTAGCCTGTTGCCCGTCTCCCATACCTGTTTTAGTGTAAAGCACCAAGCTCAACTCTGGGCTATTGGCTTGACGGAGGGGACTTACATTAATTCCGTTGAAATCAGGAGTATTCAATTTTGGAGTTGCCTCAGTGGAAAAATAACCATCATGAAGGGCTTTACTCCAAGAGGCTCCAGCGAGTACTTCTGTATTCCAATGCGCCTTTATCGCGTCATAGAACTTTATATTCTTGCCTGACAAGCGAAGTAATACATCTTGAAATTGTTGAGTGTCGAACAAAGGGCGGATGGTGGGTTGTGCCAAAGCAAAATGCCCTGCCTTCATTTCAAAATCCCCCCATGACTCTAAATAATGTGGTGTTGCGGCAACAAATTGAGACGTTGCTGCGGTTTCATCTATTTTAGAAGTAAAGGATAACGAAAATTCTAATTTTTTAATTGCTTCTTCTATTTCAGCACCTTTAGCAGTTGTAAACACAGGATTGACCCCTACGCTTATAAGTCCCTTTACACTTCCGTTGATGATGCCATCAAGAGCTTTATTTACCTCTGTTACATTCCCTTGACGAATAAGCTTGGGCTGTTCGGGTTGAAAAGCATTACTTTTTATCAAATCATTTAGAGCTAAAACAGTTCTTTGCGCTGTTTCGTCTTCAATACCGCTTACTACAACTCCATCTGCTCCAGCATTAAGAAGTCTTTTTGCTGCTTTTTCAGTTGCTTTTTTTAGCTCCTCCCTTAAGTTTGTCGAAGAAGAAGATCCACTTACTATATCATAAAGGTAAGCTAAAATGTTTTTTTGCTCGGCAGGAGTACATGGAACTCTGTGGTCCGCGTTGGCACCCGTAAGTGACATATTAGACTCTACTTGCATATGCCAAGACATGTGAGCTTTCCCACTATATTTCAAAGGAGTTTTTGCCTGAGCATACCCCTTAGCATAACCCCCTCCTTGCCAATCTCCTAAAAAGTCAGCATCTATACTTACAATGGTCTTTGCTTTGGAAAAATCGTAATCTGCTAGTGCACGAACCCCATAGTGCATTTCAAAAGCATTTAATGCTGCATCAGATGAAATAGCATCATAAGTGACTTGTTCTACGTTTGGAAATACTTCAATAAAATCTCTGATGATTTTATCAGTAGTTGGACTTGCCATTGTTGGGGTAATCAAAACTACTTTTTTATTTGTGGCGGCTAGGGCTTTTAAAAGACCTCCCATTTGAAGGTATAAATCATCCCATGAGACATCTTCTCCATTAGCCAAAGGACCCTGAAGTCTTAAAGTGTCATAAAGAGAGAGTACTGAAGCATGAACACGTGCATTGGCAATGCCAAGCGAAGGAGCATCAGGATTACTTTCAACTTTTATCGGACGTCCCTCTCTGGTTTTGATTAGAACACTAGCAAAGTCAAAGCCGTTTGCAATGGTAGTAGCATAGTAATTAGCTACTCCTGGACGAATCCGTTCAGGCTGTACAACATAAGGTACAGATTTTATTACAGGCCCTTCGCAGGCAGCAAGAGTCGCTGCAGCTGTACTAAATCCCACATATTTTAAAAAATCTCTTCGGGAGGTACTACTTTCTTCTAGGGTTTTTTCGTCGCTTAAAAAATCTTCTGGAAGTTTGGATACAAATTCATTTTGTTCCAACTTTTTTAAATCCTCATTCTCAGGGTTGAGTTGATCAATATTTTTCCAGTATGTTTTATTTGATGCCATATGTCTTTCTTGATCGCCTTTTAATAGTGACACTTTCCACATTCTAAGCCACCCATTTGAGCAACTGTTAATTTTTCTACTCCGTATTTCTTAGAAAGCGCTTCGTGAATCTTTGCATAGTATTCGTTGCTTTCTACTTTAACATTGGTTTCTCTATGACAATTGATACACCATCCCATAGTAAGAGGAGAGTATTGATACAATACTTCCATTTCTTCTACTGGACCGTGACATTTTTGACACGCTATTTCTCCAACTTCGACATGTTGCGCGTGGTTGAAATAAACAAAATCGGGAAGGTTGTGGATGCGAACCCATTTAACTGGTTGGGTCTCTCCTGTATAACGTTGGTTTTCTTCATCCCAACCTACAGCTGCATAGAGTTTTTTGATTTCTTTGGTATAAAAGTCTTTCGTGTATCCGTTTTCTAAATCTTCTTCACCGTTATATTCAGCAATGTTTTGGTGACAATTCATACATACGTTTAAAGAAGGTATTCCAGAATGTTTGGATACCCGAGCTGAGGAGTGACAATATTTACACTCGATTTGATTCGCTCCTGCATGGATTTTATGTGAGTAATGAATGGGCTGTACTGGCATATAGCCTTGATCTACGCCCACTTGCATAAAATACCCGTAAACAAAATAAGCACTGCTTAACAACAAGAGGACTACTGTTGTCATAACAAGAAATTGATTTTGTATAAATGCAATCCAAATTGGGGTTCGCTTCGGTCTAGCTTGAGGCTCTATGTCTACTCCACTTAATTTGGCAATACGCATTAAAGTGCGCTGCACTAAAAAAAGCATGACTACTAAAATACCAAATACCAATGAAAGCGCTAAGAGAATGATGGTATTACTTACTCCAGATTCTGATCCCTGAGCTGCAGCTCCTGCTGGTATGGGAGCGACTGCTGGTGCTGGAGGGGTATAATCTGTATAGGTTATAATGTTATCAATGTCCTCATTAGAAAGTTGAGGAAATGAGGTCATCACTGAACCGTTGTACTCTTCATAAATCGCAACAGCTTGAGCATCGCCAGATTTTACCATGGCGGTACTATTTTTAATCCAACTGTATAACCATTCTTTATCATATTTGGCCGAAACTCCTTTGAGTGCTGGACCTACAGCGCGTTTATTAAGTTTATGACAGGCAGCACAATTTGCGTTAAAAAGCTTTTTCCCCGCCTGAATAGCGGCATCGTCTTGTGCTGCGGCTTGGTGCGTTGTTATAACGCTTAATAAGATGATAAATGGTAAAAAGAAGGGTTTCAAGCATCTAGTGAATGCCATCCTCTTTTTTGAAAGTAGTGAGTTCTTCAAAATTTTTTTCTAAAATCCGTAACAAAAATAAGCCATAGAACCCTTTTTATTAAGCTTAGAAATTAAGATTTTACTAATTTATAATTATTCTAAATAAGTAAGGAGATTTGTTAAATTGATCGTGAATAAAAAGAAATTTTTGTTTTTTTGCTTTATGAAAAATTTCCTTTGGAACTACCTAATTTTACTACTCTTTTTATTTACAGTAGCACCCGTTTTTTCTCAAAGAGAGAATATAAACATTAAACAAGATTCAAAAGTTGACAGTTTAATACAAAAAAAAATTGAGCTAGATCGAACCCGTTTTGACAATACTTATTTTACGCTTCAGTTATATTATGGTGATGTGGATACGGCAAAAGAAACTTTAGAACGGTCCAGAGAAATGTATCCGCATATTCCTGTGGAGTTAAGTTTTGAAACTCCAAATTACAAAGTACAAGCGGGTCGTTTTAAAGACAAGTTAATAGGCTTAAAAACGCTTGATACAGTAAAGCGAAATTTCCCTTCAGCTTTTCTTCTTACAAGGAGAAAAGATTAAAGGGATTTTTTGATCGCAATTTCTTGAAAACATTCTAATACATCCCCAATTTTGATGTCGTTGTAATTTTTGATTTGCAATCCGCAATCATACCCCTTAGCAACTTCTTTTACATCGTCTTTAAATCGTTTAAGAGAAATGAGTTCTCCCGTAAAGATGACTACTCCTTCACGTATAATTCGTATGTTCGAGTTTCTAAATATTTTTCCTGTGGTTACCATACATCCGGCGATGGTTCCTACTTTGGAAATTTTAAAGGTTTCTCGAATCTCTACAGTTCCTGTGACTTCTTCACGCATTTCTGGAGAAAGCATTCCTTCCATTGCGTCTTTTACATCGTTAATGGCATCATAAATAATAGAATACGATCGGATATCGATTTCTTCTTTCTCAGCGACAGCTCTGGCATTACCCATCGGACGTACATTAAATCCTATAACAATAGCGTCAGATGCCGAGGCCAATAAGACATCAGATTCTGTAATTGCTCCAACACCTTTATGGATAATATTGACTTCAATTTCTCCTGTAGAAAGTTTTTGGAGAGAATCGGTTAATGCTTCAACCGATCCGTCCACGTCTCCTTTAAGGATAATGTTTAGTTCTTTAAAGTCTCCCAAAGCGATTCGTCTCCCGATTTCATCTAAAGTAATATGGCGTTGAGTACGCACGCTTTGCTCACGAACCAACTGTGTTCTTTTGGCTGCAATTTGCTTGGCTTCTCGTTCGTCTTCTAGAACCAAAAAGGTATCTCCCGCTTGTGGAGCTCCATCTAAACCTAAGATAGAAACTGGTGTTGCTGGAGGAACCTCAGCTAGGTTAACTCCACGTTCATTGAAAATTGCTTTTACTTTTCCGCTTTGCTTTCCTGCGAGTAAATAATCCCCCATTCTCAAAGTCCCATTTTGAACTAAAATTGTAGAAACGTATCCTCTCCCTTTATCTAAAAAGGCTTCAACAACGGTTCCTTTTGCTTTTCTATTAGGATTTGCTTTTAATTCTAATAATTCCGCTTCTAGCAGCACTTTTTCTAGAAGTTCATTGACGCCTTTACCATTCAAGGCAGAAATGTCTTGAGATTGTACTTTCCCGCCCCAGTCTTCAACCATCAAATTCATTCCGGCTAAAGCTTCTTTAATCTTATCTGGATTGGCATCGGGTTTGTCAATTTTATTAATCGCAAATACTATAGGTACTCCTGCTGCTTGTGCATGACTGATGGCTTCCTTCGTCTGAGGCATAATGTCATCATCTGCGGCTACGACTATAATTGCAATATCTGTTACTTGAGCTCCACGTGCTCTCATAGCAGTAAAGGCTTCGTGACCCGGAGTATCTAAAAAGGTGATTTTTTGTCCACTTTCTAAGCTTACTCCATAAGCACCAATATGTTGCGTGATCCCACCGGACTCCCCAGCGATCACGTTTTCTTTCCGAATGTAGTCTAACAAGGACGTTTTTCCGTGGTCAACATGACCCATAACAGTAACTATTGGAGCGCGAGCTTGAAGGTCTTCTTCTTTATCTGCTACCTCTTCAATGTTCTCTTCTATATCTGCCGTTTCAAAACTGACCTCATAGCCGAATTCATCTGCAACAATACTCAAGGTTTCTGCATCTAATCGCTGATTCATCGTTACCATGATCCCTAGCGTCATACAAGTCGAAATAATTTCTGTTGAAGAGATATTCATCATCGTAGCTATTTCCCCCACAGTAATGAACTCAGTAACCTTAAGGACTTTACTTTCTGCTTCAATTTGTGCCATCTCCTCTTCCGATTTTTGTCGGTGTTGAGATCTTTTGTCACGTCGGTATTTTGCACCTTTAGATTTGTTTGATTTCCCTTGAAGTTTTTCTAAGGTTTCTCGAATTTGTTTTTGCACTTCTTCATCGGAAGGCTCTTCTTTTTGAATCGGAGCAGGTCTGTTTTTTCCTCTGTTGTTATTGCGGTTTTGATTAGAGGGTGGGGAAGGTTTTACATCTTTACTGATGCGTTTGCGTTTTCTCTTTCGCGCATCTTCAACGGTTTTCTCCTTTTTGTTGACCTCATCGAGGTTGATTGTTTGACCTGTTTGTTTGGGCCCAGAAAGTTTTTTATATTGAGTTTTCAGAGTTTCGTTCTGTTCCGCAGTGTCGGCTGATTCGCTCTCTTTTTCTTGTTTTTCACTTGCTGCTGCAGGAGCTTGCACTTCTGTTTTTTCAATAGTAGGTGCGGCTGTTTCCTCTACGGGTTCTTCCTTTTGTTCTAGTTCTGGAGCTTCTTCCTTTACATCTGGAGCTGCAGCAACTTCCTTTTTGGGAGGATTCTTTAAGGCTTCGAGATCGATCTTTCCTAAGGTCTTCGGCTTTTCAATCGCTACACGATTGGTCTTTAATTCTTCTCGTTTAGCAATTTTATCTTGTCGTTCTTGCTCTTTTCTTTCTTGAATAATGCGAAGCGATTCTTTTTCTTTACGCTTCTCTTCCCCTACTTCATGGGAGGCTACCTTTTTCGATTTATCAGTTTCAAATCCGTCCAATAGTACATTATATAATTCGGTTGTGATTTTGGTAGTTGGACGAGCATCAACTTCAATACCCTTTTGATTTAAAAATTCGACAGCTCGGTCTAAAGAGATGTTGAGTTCTCTTAGAACTTTGTTAAGTCGAATACTGGGTTGATCAGCCATATATAAATTTCTATGAGCAAAAATACTAATTATTTTTGCAGTCTATTCTTCAAATTCTTCTTTAATGATTCGTAATACATCGTTTATTGTTTCTTCCTCAAGGTCGGTTCGCTTGATTAAATCAGATTTTTCGAGCTCTAAAATACTTTTTGCGGTGTCCAGTCCTACTTTTTTAAATTCTTCTATGACCCAGCCTTCTATTTCGTCACTAAATTCCTTAAGCTCAATGTCTTCCTCTACCCCTTCTCTAAATACGTCAATTTCATATCCAGTTAATTTTCCTGCTAAACGGATGTTGGATCCTCCTTTACCGATAGCTTTTGAAACTTCTTCTGGGTTTAAAAATACCTCAACGCGTTTGGTGTCTTCCTCGATTTTTAATGAGTTTACTTTAGCCGGACTCAATGCTCTTGAAATAAAAAGTTGTAGGTTATTGGTGTAGTTGATTACATCAATATTCTC
>Ga0233395_1001642_pt1 | contig 10744 bp, 12 predicted proteins | sample 27DmetaG_FD_186029 | JGI IMG/M metagenome (GOLD analysis project Ga0233395, IMG submission 186029) | Seawater microbial communities from Monterey Bay, California, United States - 27D | ecosystem: Environmental > Aquatic > Marine > Coastal | place: USA: California | collected 2016-10-12 | reverse complement strand
GGTAGTAATGTTGCAATAAATTAATAATTTTGGGGATGAGCACTATAGAAAGCATACAAAATGAAATCGTAGAGGAATTCTCTCTTTTTGAAGATTGGATGCAACGCTATGAGTACATGATTGAATTGGGTAAATCCCTACCTCTAATTGATGAAAAATATAAAACGGAGGATCACATCATCAAGGGATGTCAAAGTAAAGTTTGGGTACACGCTGACTTGGAAGAGGATCTACTGAAGTTTAGAGCTGATAGTGACGCCATCATTACCAAAGGAATTATAGCCATACTGATTCGGGTGTTTTCAAACCAACATCCGAAAGATATCTTGGAAGCCAACACCGATTTTATTGATAAGATTGGATTAAAAGAACATTTATCACCCACCCGTGCTAATGGATTAGTTTCCATGATCAAACAAATCAAAATGTATGCGGTGGCTTTTCAAACACAAATGAACTAATATTATATCAGAAGCAATGGATACAACTAACCTTGGAGAAAAGATTGTCAATGTTTTAAAAACCATTTTTGATCCTGAAATTCCGGTGGATATTTACGAATTAGGTTTGATTTACGATGTTTTTGTAAATGAAGACTCGGATGTTAAAATATTAATGACCTTAACAACCCCAAATTGTCCTGTAGCAGAATCCCTACCCATGGAGGTAGAGGAAAAAGTAAAATCCCTCGATGAAGTGAAATCAGCTGAAGTTGAAATTACTTTTGATCCCCCTTGGACTCAAGATTTGATGAGTGAAGAAGCAAAACTCGAATTAGGAATGCTTTAAAATGACAGATCCCATTGTCAATAAAGTTGCTAAAAGTCCATTGGTTACTATAGACTTGGAAGTTTATAAAACCGAGGGAAGGCGCACTTTTATTGATATTTCTCAATGGTTAGAAGAAGGTTTTTTGCTCAGGGAAAAACCATTTAGAGCAACACTCCAAAAACAGGATTGGTCTGAGTATAAAGGACAGCATGTTGCTTTGGATTGTACTTCAGAAGCGATCTTACCTGCATGGGCAACTCTTTTGATCACCGCCTATTTAAGTCCTTTTGCAAAAACAGTAGTACTGGGGAGTTTACAAGATTTAGAAAAACACCTTTTTTCAAATACAATAAGTAGCCTGGACTTAAGTTCATTTAAAGACAAACCCTTAATGATTAAGGGTTGTTCAGATTCTTCTATTCCTGAAGATGCTTATATTCAATTGATTCAGCGATTGCAAACCGTAGCCAAAAGTTTATTTTATGGGGAAGCCTGTTCTTCCGTACCTTTATGGAAGGCAAAAAAATAAGGTGAAGGCAAAAGATCTTAAAATTTTAATTCTCACATATTATTGGCCTCCTTCAGGTGGATCGGGGGTACAACGGTGGATGTACTTCGCCAAATATTTGAAGCAATTAGGTCATGATCCCATCGTGATCACGGTAGATGAAACTCAAGCGTCTTATCCTGTTCTTGATACGAGCTTAACTAAAGAAGTGGAAGGAATACGGGTTGTCAAAACCAGTACGCGAGAACCTTTACGGTGGTATTCTCGTTTGATTTCTGGAGATACCCAAAAAGGGATTCCACAAGGTGCTGTTCAAACGAAAAGTATATTTGGGAAATTGACTGCTTATATTCGTGGAAACTTCTTTATCCCCGATGCGCGAAAAGGCTGGGTGCCTTTTGCCATAAAAGCCGCAGAAGAAGTCATCGTAAAAAATCAAATCACTCACCTTATTACAACAGGGCCCCCACATTCAACACATTTAGCAGGGTTAGAATTAAAAGAGGCTTTTAAATTAAAATGGTGGGTAGATTTTCGGGATCCATGGACCGATATTTTTTACAATACGGCACTCTACCGAACTCAAAAGACAGTTGCAAAAGATCAAGCACTCGAGAGAAAAGTATTACAAAAGGCAGATGGTATTATGACTACTGTGGCAGGTATACTCCAAGACCAACTCAAAATTAAAACTTCAAATAAACCTTTTGTTTCCATCCCTAATGGTTACGATGCGGACTTGATGGAACAGACAGAAGCTGCTCCAAAGAAAAAAGGCTTCCATATTGTTTATACAGGCCTCTTAACTCAAAACCAAGAGTATAAAAAACTATTAACTGCCATCAATCAGGTTTCTAATCATAGCACAATATATTTTTCCTTGGCAGGAAATATTAGTCCCACTATTATATCTGAAATCAAATCAAATCTTCCAAAAGTGAAGGTAGATTACATAGGTTATCTTCCTCACAACAAAGCGATTGCTTTAATGAAAAGTGCAGACCTCTTACTCAATTTTATTTTTAAAGGGGCAGAAAATCAAATGCTCTCGGGAAAGTTAATAGAGTATATGGCAACTGGAGTTCCCGTGTTGTCCTTAGGCAATCCGGATTCAGAAGCGGGGCGCTTGCTGGATTTAGGAACTGCAGCAAAAATGATAGAAAAAGAAGACACCTCCAAGATCTTAGCATTTTTAGAAAAAGCAGAAAAGCAAAAAGGGGAGTGGATTAATTCTTTCCCTCAAAAATCAAATTTATCTCGAAAGGGGACGACCCAAAATTTAATTGAAGCGCTCTTTACCTAAAACAGTGTGGTTTCATTTGTAATACTGCTCCGAATGAGGACAAATACAAACTGCAGTGATAGTAGAATGTCAATCCTTATAAAAACCATTTTTATCTAGATAACTCCAACTCTCTGGAGGAATCCATTCACTTAAGTTTTTTCCTACTCTTATTCCTGCCCGAATTTCTGAAGAGGAAATGTCTATTATAGGGGCCTGTATCCAGAGGATATTCGGATGATTTTCAAATTCAACAGGAACTGTTCCTTGCTTCTTTCTAGGATAAACGTAAAGTTGAAACGCCTCTAGGATATTTTTATAGTTTTTCCAAAACTTAAATGAAACCATATTATCGGCACCCAAAAGAATTACAAAATCGTACTTGGGATGGATCTTTTTTAATTTTTTCAAAGTGAGATAGGTAAAATTAGGTTGGGGAAGATCAAACTCTATTTTACTCAGACGAAGCTGCGGATCGGCATGAATTGCACGTTTTACCATTTCTAAACGGTCTTTGTCAGGAAGGATTTCTTTTTTTTGTTTAAAAGGGTTTTGAGGAGTAATGACTAACCAGACTTCGTCCAAATCAGTTTGTTTTGCAAAATATCTTGCCAGATGAAGATGGCCTTTATGTATAGGGTCAAACGTTCCAAAAAACAAACCTATTTTTGACATAGGTCAAAGGTAGGAATTTGCTTAGGAATGCAAGAACTGTTTTACTAAACGAACAACGTCTGATTTAGCTTGTGTTAAGTCATCATTGATTAAGATAACGTCAAAGTCTTGAGAGAAGGGGAGTTCAGTAGCCGATTTATCCAACCGTTGCTGAATTTTTTCTTCGGTCTCTGTTCCCCTGGACCGGAGTCTATTTTCTAATTCTTCGAGTGAAGGGGGTTGAACAAAAATGGCAAGCGTATTTTGTGGGTATTGTGCTTTTATATTCAGACCACCTTTGACATCAATATCAAACAGGACGTGTTTTCCTTCACTCCACAGGCGTTCTAGTTCGGATTTAAGTGTTCCGTAAAAAGCATTATCGTAAACTTCTTCATATTCAACAAAAGCCTCCTCTTTAATTTTTTTTCGAAATTTAGATTCACTTAAAAAGTAATATGCTTTTCCGTCTACTTCTTCTCCTCTAGGTGCACGAGAGGTAGCAGAAATAGAAAAGCCTAGAGGCAAATTTTGTGTTAAAAGATGGTTGACTAAAGTCGTTTTCCCACTACCTGAAGGGGCTGAAAAAACGATAAGTTTGCCCTGATTCATTTTAAAGAACGTTTAATAATTGCTCTTTTATTTTTTCCAGTTCGTCTTTCATTTGTACAACAATTTTCTGAAGTTCAGCATGGTTCGCTTTTGAGCCTATGGTATTGACTTCTCTCCCGATTTCTTGAGCGATAAACCCAAGTTTTTTCCCGTTAGGAAAATCGTTTGACATCACCTCTCTAAAATAATTTAAGTGATTTTGTAGACGGACTTTTTCTTCTGTAATATCAAATTTCTCAAGATAAAAGATTAGTTCTTGTTCAAAACGATTTGCATCAATTTCTTGATTTAAATCCTCGAGTGCGATTCTGAGTTTTTCCTCAATTTTAATATTGCGTTCAGGATCTAGTTTTAGAGCATTTTCTAAGTGTGATTCAATTAAATCTAAACGTAAACGAAGATCTTTTCCTAATACAGCTCCTTCATCCTTTCTAAAGCCTTGGATATCTTTTATGACAGCATCCAAAAGTTCAAAAAGTATTTTTTTCTCTGCCTCTTCAAGTGTTTCTTTTTCTGAAGAAAGTGTGTCCGGTAAGCGCAGGGCTAAAGCCATGCGCTCGCTTTCTGTTGAGGTACCGATTGCTTCAAGTTGTTTCATATAAGCTTTGACAACGGCTGCATTGATTGAGGTTGGAGCAGCTTCTCCATTAAACTCTACATAGAGATTAACATCTATTTTCCCTCGGTGCATTTGTTGCGCCAATTGTTTTCGAATCTCAGGATCCAATTCTCTGAGGTAAGAGGGAGTCCGCAGATTGATATCGGCGTTTTTACTATTTAAAGAACGAACTTCTATACTGATGTGTTTGTCCTCAAATTGGGTTTCCTTTTTCCCAAAACCCGTCATGGACATGATCATAAAAAATTATTTAAAGTTTGCGAATTTTTATGTTGCGAAAGGAAATTTTATTTCCGTGATCTTGTAAACCAATTTTTCCAGTTCGAAATTTTCCAAAGTCTCTAAAATCACAATCATTATTAAATTTTGAATTGACTATGAGATTTTCCCACTCTGGACCACTTAGCGGAAACTCCACTATTCGCTTCCCATTAAGGTCAACACTTCCTTGATTTTTATCATGATCTATTGTGAGTAGGATGTGATTCCATTGACCCGCAGGTTTACAAACATCTTTTGAAGGCTCGACCAAATCATATAAAGCTCCGGCTTGATGAAAATTCGGTTTATTTCTGGCATCAGGATGACGCTCGTTATCTATCAGTTGTATTTCAGGTCCCGTGGAGTAGGGTTTAGGAATGTTTTCTCCTTCTTGTACGCCCCAGAAGATACCACTGTTCCCCCCTTCAGAAATGTTCCATTCTATAGAGAGTTGAAAATTTTTATAGATTTTGTCAGTGACAATATCATGAACAAAATCTCCCTTTGGTCTTAAATTGGGGTCAAAGGTTAATACGCCTTTTTTTGCTGTCCAAATTGGTTTAACACCCTTTCTATTATAGCGATGCCATCCTTTTAGTGTTTTTCCATCAAAGAGAGACTCCCATTCTGTTTCAACTTCAACTGATTTGGAAGGTTGAGAAGGAGTATTTGAAAAGAGAGCAAGGGTTAAAAGGGTAAGAAAGAATGTCATAACAGTTTTACTATTTTAAAGGTTTAAAATGTTTTTTAAAAAGGTCTCATCAATTTTTCCTCCTGCAAAGTCATCAAAAGTTTTTTGAGTAGCTTCAATGATATGGCTTTGTATGAAAGGGGCTCCCTCTTTTGCACCTTGCTCAGGACTTTTTATACAACACTCCCATTCCATTACGGCCCAAACATCACAGCCGTATTCTGTAAGTTTAGTAAAAATAGTTTTAAAGTCTATTTGGCCATCGCCTGGTGAGCGGTATCGCCCTGCACGATCAATCCAGTCTCCATATCCTCCAAAAGCTCCCTTTTTACCGTTAGGTTTAAATTCAGAATCTTTTACATGAAAGGATTTAATAAACTCGTGATAGTGGTCAATATATTCTAGATAATCTAACTGTTGTAAGACAAAATGACTCGGATCATAAAGAATGTTGACCCGCTTGTGGTTATTGGTGGCTTCTAAAAAACGCTCGAAGGTTACCCCGTCATGAAGGTCTTCGCCGGGATGAATTTCATAACAAACATCAACACCATTTTCATCGTAAACATCTAGAATGGGATTCCACCTTTTAGCTAATTCTGAAAAGCCGAGTTCTACAAGGCCTTCTGGACGTTGCGGCCATGGATGCCAAGTATGCCAAAGCAATGCTCCAGAAAAAGTAGCATGAGTTTTTAATCCTAATCGGTTACTAGCTTTTGCTGCTTTTTTCATGGTTTCTATTGCCCAAGCAGTTCGAGCTTTTGGATTGTTTTTTACCGCATCAGGGGCAAAATTGTCAAACATCAAATCATAAGCAGGGTGAACTGCTACTAGTTGACCCTGTAGATGGGTTGAAAGTTCAGTGATTTCCAGGCCATAAGAATTTATTTTTCCTTTGAGTTCGTCGCAATAGGTTTGGCTTTCTGCTGCTTTGTCTAAGTCGATGAGAAACGATTCCCAGGTAGGGATTTGAATTCCTTTGTACCCTAGATCTGCAGCCCATTTACAAATCCCATCTAAGGTGTTAAAAGGCGCTTTATTATCAACAAACTGCGCCAGAAAGATCGCGGGGCCTTTTACGGTTTTCATTGCTTGTCTAGGCTTAGCCATATATTTCCTTTTTTATGTGATTCAACAACTTTTTCGATAAAGAGCATTCCTCTAAGTCCGTCGTTCATGGTAGGGTATTCACCATCAAAAGCTTTTTCTTCCCGTAGGGCTTTAGCTACTCCTTTGTAGATATTACCCATTGCATCAAAAATACCCTCGGGATGTCCACCAGGAAGTTTTGTTCCATCAGCAGCAACATCAGAAACATAGGCATTTCCAGGTTTAATAATTTTTTTGGGTTGATCGTCTGTCATGTGGTATAGGTAATTAGGATTTTCTTGCTCCCATTTGAAAGCCCCTTTTTTTCCGTAAACAGCAACAGTAAATCCATTTTCTTCTCCAGTAGCAATTTGACTGGCTCTGATTACCCCTTTGACATTTTCTGAAAAACGAATTAACACGGTTCCATCTAAATCCAAGGGATTGTCCTCGTAAAGCATATTGAGATCAGAGAGTATGGATTGTACTTCCATACCTGTAAGATATTCTGTCATTTGGAATGCATGTGTTCCTATGTCTCCAATACAGGAACTGATTCCGGCTTTTTTAGGATCTAATCTCCATACGGTTTTTCTTACCTCTGGGTCATGAATAACGGGGTTAATCCATCCTTGGTAATATTGAATATCTACTTTTTGAATTTCTCCTAGTTCCCCTGCAGCAATCCTGTGTTTCATGTGACGCACCATAGGGTATCCAGTATAAGTGTAAGTCACAGCAAAGATTGCGTTGTGTTTTTTTTGAAGCGCTTCAAGCTCTAGGGCTTCAGCATAAGAAGTGGTCAACGGTTTTTCACAGATGACATTGAAACCATTTTCCAAAAGTTTCTTGGCCATGGGGAAGTGTAAAAAATTAGGAGTAAGAATGGAAACGACCTCAATGCGTTCGTCTTTGGATTTTTTCACTTCCTGATCCACGAAGGTATCAAAGTCTACATATACTCTTTCGGTATTTACTCCAATATGCTTTGCAAATTTAACATTGTCTTCATAGTTAGGGTTGAAAACTCCTCCTACAATTTCATAGCGATCGTACATATGGGAAGCAACACGATGCAGCACCCCGATTAATGAATCCCCACCGCCTCCTAAGACGCCAAGCCTGATTTTACTCATAATGATTTAATTTTAATGGTTTCGTTTTTAAATAAGAATAAAAATAAGGTTAATACCACAAAAGAAAAAATGGCAGGTTGAATCCAAATGTCTTTCCATAGATGACCTGTTTCAGTAACGTATTGGTCGGTTAACCAACCGGCAAAGCGAAAGCCTATGAGCATTCCTATACCGTAGGTAGCTAGTGTAATTAGGCCTTGAGCTGTGCTTTTATAGGTTTCACCAGCTTTAAAATCAGTATAAATTTGCCCTGATACAAAAAAGAAGTCATAGCATATACCGTGGAGGATGATCCCGAAAAGTAACATCCAAGCTTGAGACCCACTATCTCCAAAAGCAAAGAAGAGGTATCTGACCCCCCAGGCCATGATTCCTACAATCAATGCATTTTTAATCCCATACCGCTTGATGAAAAGAGGGAGCAAGAGAAGAAAGAGAACTTCAGAAATTTGACCTAAAATCATTTTTGAAGCCGCCGCCTCCATCCCTACTTCATTTAGAAACTGATTTGCGTGTTGGTAATAAAATGCCAATGGAATACAAATCAATATAGATGCAATAAAGAAAAATAAAAAGCCCCGGTCTTTTAACAGAGCAAGAGCATCCAGACCTAATATTTCTCTGAGCGATATCGATTGATCTGAACCCAGTCTTGGAGGAGTACTGGGGAGAAAAAAACTATAGAGACCTAAGAGAGCCGAAGCTGTTGCTGCCATATAAAAGGTAAATTTCAAATTTTGAGTGCCTTCCCAACCTAAATAACCAATGGTTAACCCAGCAAAAATCCAGCCCACACTTCCCAATACGCGGATAGAAGCAAATTGTTTGGATGGCTCTTTCATCTGATTAAAAGCTACCGAATTTGCTAATGCAAGTGTGGGCATATACAACAACATATAAATAAAAATATAAGGGTAAAACCCTTCAAAACTCTCCGCATTACTCACCGTAAAGAGTAATGCGGCACCTATCAGATGCAGGATTCCCAATATTTTTTGTGCTGCAAAATAGCGATCGGCAATCAGACCTATAACAAAGGGTGCAATTATTGCACCTATTGATTGGGTTTCATAAGCCTTACCAAGCTGTCCTCCACTGGCACTGAACTCCTGAGATAAAAATGTTCCCATAGTTACGAACCAAGCACCCCAAATAAAAAATTCAAGAAAAAAAAGAAAGGACAGTTGAAGTCTTATGGGAAAGCGCATCCTTTATAGCTTAGAAGCAGCTTTTTCTAATAAACTTTTTGTTGCTAAAATGCCTTCTCTTTCAGAAAGACGACTGCCTTCATATTCTACACCTATATATCCGTTATAGCCCGCATCTTTTACTATGGAAAGAAGACTATAATAATCAAGAGTCGTTTCGTCTCCATTTTCGTCAAAATCATAAGATTTTGCACTTACTCCAAAAGCCTTAGGCATCATTTCCGTAACTCCTTTGTAGGGATCGTAAAATTCTTTACAACTTCCGTCTGACAAAGAACCGTAACCTTCTTCAGCAATGCAGAAGTTACCAAAATCAGGAAGTGTGCCACAATTCGCTTTGTTGGTTTGGTTAATAGCTTGCATTAAATAAGGGATATTTGAGGTTATGCGCCCGTGATTTTCTACAATGACATTGACGTTGAGTTCGGATGCGTATCCACTGAGTTCAGATAGACTCATAATGGAATTAGAAATCCATTTTTGGGGATCTTTTTCTCCATATAAGTTTAAGCGCACAGAAGAACAACCCATCTCATATGCTGCCTTAATCCATCTTTTATGATTTTTTATAGCCGCCATACGCTCTGCATCATCAGAACTGGAAAGGTTTCCTTCTCCATCAATCATAATAAGAACATTTAACATTCCATGTTGAGCTGCTAAACGATTGTTTTTTTCTACAAACGCATTTATGGCCGCTTGTTTATCGGAGCTTTTCATTACATCCGGATAGAGTTGATTCACATATTCCAAACCTTTAAATCCGAGTTCTTTCGCGATACTAGCAAATTCATAAGGAGAAACACCCTGTTCGCCAAAAGTTCTGTGAAGAGACCACTGGGCCAATGAAAATTCAAAAAATAAATTGTTTGATTCTGTTGATTTTTTGGTTTCGGTTTTACAAGAAATGGCTCCAAAAAAAACGGATATGATTAATGTTGTTTTGATTATGGGGGCTAAGAAATTAGGTTTCATAAAAAAATTGTTTATATCAAATACTGATTAAAATTTAAATTTAGACAAATTATTAAAATAGGAGAAGAAAATACATATATTTGAGAAACCTCGAATCAAGAACACTAAACAAATTAATAGATGGAAACTAAATATGATGCAATTGTTGTTGGAACTGGAGTAAGCGGTGGCTGGGCAGCAAAAGAATTGTGTGAAAAGGGATTAAAGACCCTCGTGCTTGAGCGTGGGCGCATGATTAAACACATAGAAGACTACCCAACCATGAATAACGATCCATGGGACTACGAATCTGGGGAAGTCATTACAAACGAAACCAAACGCGTTCAACCAAAACAAAGCAGAACAGGATATACAACAGCCGAATCAAGCAAACATTTTTTTGTTAACGACCACGAACATCCATATAATGAAACCCAACGTTTTGACTGGATGCGAGGATATCATGTCGGAGGAAGATCCATTACATGGGGACGACAGTCCTATCGTCTTACCGATTTTGATTTTGAAGCAAATATTAAAGACGGAATCGCTGTAGACTGGCCAATTCGGTATAAGGACTTAGCTCCTTGGTATGACTATGTAGAAGGTTATATTGGCGTTAGTGGTCAGAATGTTGGCCTTCCGCAATTTCCTGACGGAAATTACCTAAAACCTATGGACTTCAATTGCGTCGAAGATCATCTTCAAGAATCAATAAGTAAAAACTACAAGGACAGACTCCTTACCATTGGGAGAACAGCAATAATAACCGAAGGAACCAAACCTGGTCTGGGAAGAATGACCTGTCAGTATAGAAGTAGATGTATAAGAGGGTGTCCTTTTGGAGCTTATTTTAGCAGTAATTCATCTACACTTCCCGCTGCAGAAAACACGGGGAATATGACATTAAGACCAAACTCTTTAGTTCATGAAGTCCTTTACGATGCAGATAAAAAAAG
>Ga0233395_1001630_pt1 | contig 10776 bp, 10 predicted proteins | sample 27DmetaG_FD_186029 | JGI IMG/M metagenome (GOLD analysis project Ga0233395, IMG submission 186029) | Seawater microbial communities from Monterey Bay, California, United States - 27D | ecosystem: Environmental > Aquatic > Marine > Coastal | place: USA: California | collected 2016-10-12 | reverse complement strand
TGATTCTACCATAGCCTTTCTCTCGCATACCTTGAAGAGCCAATTGCGTACAGCGCACTGCACTGTAAAAGTTAACTTCCATCAAACGATGCATTTCATCAGCGGTAAGCTTCCAAGAGGCTGCCGCGTGAGAAACACCCGCATTATTTATCAATACATCCACACCACCAAAAGTTTTCGCCCAATCAAAGAGGGCCTCCACATCATCCTGGCGCGTAAGGTCCGCGCCGAAGACCTCAGCTCGTATGTCGTTTTCTTGACAAAACGATTTAAGGGCGTCTCCTGCCCGAGTAGTTAACAATAATCGGAACGGTTCAGCAGCCAATAAAGCAGCAATGGCTTTAGCTATGCCGCCACCGCCACCTGTTAATAGTATATTTTTCATGAGCCTTGTGGCGTATACATAGTTGTTCCATTCTCTTTATATGCGTCCAGTAAAACCCTTTTAAAGGCCTTAGCATCCGCTAGCAACGCAGGCGCTTCCCCAACAGTAACACGAGTAAGGGCACCTTTTGTTTCAAGTAACGGTATGAGACCGTCACATTTACGAAGCGCACTCACTTCTGGATTATGGCATTTTGTTACTACCGTAACGTTTCTGCCGTCTTTCAATTGTATAGGAAAAGTCTTATTGCGCTCTAAATAGATGGGAAATGAAAACGATTTCCATCCAATCGCATCTTCTACTGCATGTAAACTGGTTCCGCTATTGATCAGTGTGGTGCCTATGTAGAGCAGCTGACCACCCCTATCTAAATGTTTCATCCAAGGACTTTGCTGTCCATAAGGTGTTCCATCCGTATGGTGCCCCTTCACATACATCAAGGCATCTGGTCCGTCAACAGAAACAGGCTCTAACGGGTGGGCACTGCGCTCAGTGGCTACTTGCGTTCGAAAGTACTCCGTTATTGCACCCATTTTACTTGGGGTTTCAACTACGTTAAATACCTCTTGTGGATGCAGCGCTTGAAGCGTCGTTACTGGACTGGTAGGCATGAGTAGATTCGCATTAGGACCTATAACTTCTCGCAATGCGTCAACCACAGTTTTGGGCCCTCCTTCTACGTACCCTATAGCGCTCATCGAACTGTGCACTAATAAATCTGTTCCCTCATGTACGCCTGCCGCACGCAAAGAATCGACCAAACGTGCCTTCGTCCAGGTTTCACCTGAATCTTTCTTCTTCGTGAGTGCCTTTCGCACCTGGTTTTTTTTACGACGGCGGTTCCAAGCTAAAACGGCGGACGGAACTAAGGACCTTAACAAATCTCTAATGCTCATTCGACCAATTTAATTCATTCATCAAACTATCTACCATGTATTTGGTTGCCCAATTGGGTAAACCAAACGATTCGTACCTGCCCCACATGGGAAAAGAACCTTGTAAAGCACCTCCTACATCCGGCGCGGTGCGCGCACCGCTAGTGGCAATCACAGAAAGTAAGACATTCATACTGCCTCGTGCCTCTTCCGCCCAGTAGGCCTTTGTATCAGCTCTAGCAATTTTGTGCCAAAGGATGGACAGCTGAGCACCCCCCGTAGGTATAAAGGCCTCCGATCCGTGCCAACGCTTATCATATCTTCCGTGCAATAGTCCACGTTCTAAAAATTTCTGCGCGAGCATTTCAGCACCACCTATGGCCGCATTCTTGTACTTCTCGTCCTGCAATAAACTGCCGGCATCAAACAAGCCATCTAATGTATAGGCGATGGTATGAATAATGGGCTTGTGATTTTTATGTTCGGTATTGTCACAATTGGCCAGCCAAAAGTTATCCTGTTGCTGCGTCAACACCCAATCTAAATGCAGACGAGCCTTTGCTTCCCAAGCGTCTTTATCTGCCTCAAAGTGTTGCGACCATTCTAAAATAGGCGCAACAACGTAGGTTCCATAAACCCGTACCGCGCCCATGAAATCGTTTGAAGAAAATTTACCTTCCGTATCCAATTGGTTCCACACCCAGACGATTGCCCGATGTGCTGACTCTTTATACACTTCTTCCCCTGTAAAAAGATAAAGCGCCCGCATTCCACGAAGAATTTGCCCAGTATTGAACACCACAGAATCTCTTTTTTGATGCACGTAACCGCCCGGCCAACCGCCGTCGGTATGTTGTGTTTCCAAAAGCCATTTTCCTGCTTCTAATGCGGCAGATACCGCATTTTTCGCCCATGGACCTTCTTCATTTTGTGCATAACGCAATAGCGTCGGAACGATGTACCCTGTAGTTTCCGGATACGATGACGTCCAACCGCTGTTGTGGTAATACGTACCGGAACCCCTGTCCGAACCTGTTGAAATACTGTGAATTAACCAACGTACACCGTGATGCAATGATTTTTCAATGGCGCCACTGTGATGGTGCCTGCGGTACGATTTTAAGTACAGGAGTTTGTTCCACTCCGCAAAAAAATAACGCCAATGGTCGTACTTCTTAAAAAATGCAGCCCATCGCTGACTGTAGGCCAATGCTCCCATTACAATAATCCCTGATCTGAAAAGCTAAAGTAGCCACTACCGGCCACAATTAGGTGGTCTAGTAACTTGATATCTAAAGTATCTGCCGCCGCGCTTAATTTTCGTGTCATGCGCTTATCATTTTCACTGGGCTGTAGAGAACCACTCGGGTGATTGTGGGCTACAATGATTGCTGTTGCATTCCAGTGTAAAGCCCGTTTTAGAATTAATCGTACATCCGTTACGGTACCCGTTAATCCACCCTTGAACAATTGGTGACGGGCCAATGGTGCGTGTGCACGATTTAAGTACAATACATGAAACTCTTCGTGCGCTGGAAATTCCAGTCCCTTGAAATGTAGATACGCATCGGAACTTTTTCGAATCACCTCTTTTAGCGTCTTTGGAGTGCTCCAAGCTTGGTGCAAGGCAAGAACAGCCATAATCTGTTTTGCTTTTTTCGGTCCAATTCCTTTAATCTCTCTTAAAGCATCTTCATCCACTTGAAGTATCCTATGAAAATCGAGAAAGTATTCATTCAATGCGGATTCTAGCTCATCAACACCCTGAAATTGGGCACCAGCGTTCAAGATGTAACTCAAAAGCTTTGCCTGCGACCAATGTCGCGAAGCTTCAAAAAAAGATTGTTTTTCCATGACTGTACTATTTTCACTAACGGGGCCTTATTAAGCTAAGAGAGACCGAAGAATTATCCTACTTTTATCCTGTGAAGATTGCAGTACTAGGATCAAGGGGGATTCCAAACCGATATGGAGGCTTTGAAGAAATGGCCGCTCAAACCGCACCATTATGGGTGAAAGCGGGACATGAGGTGGTGGTCTACACTGTTGGCAATCATCCAGAGAAAATCACTGAATTGAACGGTGTAGCAATTCGCTACATTTTCAATCCCGAAAAGCGCCTTGGCCTTTCGGGCCAATTCATCTATGATTTCCTTTGTATTCTTGATGCAAGAGCTCAGAATTTCGACGTAATTCTGCAACTGGGTTATACCACGAGCGGCATCTGGTCCTTTCTTTGGCCTAAGCATAAAACGATCACGAATATGGACGGTTTAGAGCACCAAAGGGCCAAATACGCCGGACCACTCGCTTCCTTTCTAAAATGGAGCGAGCGACGGGCCGCGAAACGCTCAAAACTTTTAATTGCTGACAATCCAGAGATTGCCAACTACCTCAGCAAATACAAAGTACCTATTTCCACTATCGCTTACGGAAGTGAAATCATAGAGGAACCTGCAGACGCCAAAGAACTTTTACAACGTCACCACTTTCCGACCGATAATTTCCACCTCCACATTGGACGCATACAGCCCGATAACCACGTATTTGAAATTCTGGATGCCGCAGTAAACAGCGGAGAAACCCTGGTTACTGTTGGGGATTACACTACGCGCTATGGTCGAAAACTTAAAGCCACCTTTCCCGAACCGAACATTATTTACGCGGGTACTATTTACGATAAAACGATTCTTAATGCGCTCCGCACGCGGGCAACCTTTTATCTGCACGGCCACAGCGTAGGCGGGACAAATCCTGCATTATTAGAGGCTATGGGTTCAGGATCCATGGTACTGGCACATGAAAATCCTTTTAACGCCAGCGTGCTTGGGGGATTAGGTGCTTTATGGAAAGACGAAGAAGTATTAACGCGATTACTTACCCAACGTCCGTCCATGGAGATCCGCTCAGAGCAAGCACGCCTTTCTCGCGAACGCATCAAGACACACTTTAATTGGGAAGATGTTGCCAAGAACTATCTAAAATCCTTTGCTAGCCTAAAATAATAAGCCCCACAGTTTGCACTGCAGGGCCTTTGTTATGTATTCTGATCCGTATTAGATGATCAACATGGCATCTCCAAAAGCGAGGAAGCGGTACTTTTCCTTAATGGCTTCGTTGATCGAATGCATGGCCAAATCATGACCCAACATCGCACTGTTCATCATCAATAAAGTAGAACCTGGAGGATGGAAATTAGTCACCATCGCATCTGGTACTTTTACCTCATAGGGCGGGAAAATGAACTTGTTTGTCCAACCTTCACTGCCCGTCACACGTCCACCTGTAGTTAAAGAACTCTCAATGGTTCGTACGGTGGTCGTACCAATAGCACATACTCTTCGCTTTTCGGCTAATGCCTTGTTAATGGTATCTGCAGTGCCTTGCGGTAATGAATATTGTTCACTGTCCATTTTATGTTTGCTTAAGTCTTCCACCTCAACTGGGCGAAAAGTTCCTAAACCCACATGGTGCGTTAGCTCCGGTAAGTGTACCCCTTTGATTTCCAAGCGCTTCATAAGGTGCTTTGAGAAATGCAATCCAGCAACTGGGGCTGCAACTGCACCTTCAACTTTTGCAAAAATGGTCTGGTAACGTTCGCTATCTTCTTCTGTAGGCTCGCGATCGATGTACTTCGGTAAGGGCGTTTCACCCATTTCCTTCAACTTCGCACGGAACTCCTCATAACTTCCGTCAAAAAGGAATCGTAGCGTTCGCCCACGTGAGGTCGTGTTATCAATAACCTCAGCAACTAGAGAATCATCTTCTCCAAAATACAACTTGTTACCAATTCTAATTTTACGTGCCGGATCAACCAATACATCCCACAAACGGCTTTCAGAATTCAACTCACGAAGTAGAAAAACTTCGATGCGCGCACCGGTTTTTTCCTTATTTCCCCACATCCGAGCGGGAAATACCTTTGTGTTGTTGAGGACCATTACGTCACCATCGTCAAAATAATCGATGACTTCGTGAAAGTGCTTGTGTTCGATTTCACCAGTGTCTTTGTGAACTACCATTAAACGACTATCGTCGCGGTGAATCATCGGTTCTTGCGCGATAAGTTCCTTTGGCAGGTCATACGCGAAATGTGAAAGTTTCATTTTCATAGCTTACGGGCTTTGAAAAATTAATATTAAAAGAACTGCAAAGATACAATTTCGTAACCCCCTTTGTCAAGTTTTATATGAACCAATTAATTTTAAACAATGCCGTTCCGACATTTGTTCATTCTTCACGCCACACATGGATTGAACGGACGCATTCAAATACAATACTATGGGAGTTAATCTACATGAAAAATTGAGCGGCTTACGCTCAAAAAACACAACTTCAGTTCACTTAGATGTTCTAGAAGGTTTTAAAACATTACTCAACGCTCCTACTGAGGGCGAGCGAATTTTAGCAAACCTGTTCGAATCTAATGGCGATCATGAAGTGTTGAATTTTGACGCACTTGAGTCGGATAAAATCTACCACATCACGGATATCAAAAAGCTTTGTGTAGACTACCGTCTTCGGTTTTTAGATTCCAAACGTTTCAACGGCACGTTCCCCGCTGAAGCTTTGGATGCTGTTAAGGAATTTGAAATGGCTCAGGGTCGCGAGATTAAGGGATTCAAAATGATTGCACCTGCAGGCATGTTCAAATTAGCGGAGAAAGACAAAGACCCTTTACTGTTCGTCCCGATGGGCGGCGGCTACCATTACTTACTTGCCAAATGGGGTAATGATTTACACCCTTTACGCAAAGCTTTAGTATACCCCTTTAGAGATTTCGAAAGTCTCATGAAGACCGTATTTGGCTTTTGCTTGGCCGTAGCCTTACTCTTCCCGGAAAGTCTTATTCGAGGGCCAAAGGATACAGGTACCATTTTACACCTTCGTGTAATCTTCTTCTTCTGGATGGTCTTTTCTACGGGTGCAATGACTGCGCTTTACGGCTTTAGCAGAATGAAAAATTTCAATGCCAACCTCTGGAAAAGTAACTATCTAGACTAACCCCTCAAGGCAGACTTAAAATACGCAGACCATTCTATCGGATTCTTGGCGCCATCGGCAGCGAAGGACCCGATTTTCGTTCTTCGCAATGCGCTCAAATGCGCTCCAGAATGAAGTGCCTTACCCAAGTCGTGTGCTAAAGAGCGGATGTAGGTTCCTTTACCACAAAGTACACGAAGCTTTAAGACATTGTCTGAAAACGATAAAATTTCAATTTCATCAATGTGAACCGTACGGGGCTCCACAATCACTTCTTCTCCAGCACGCGCTTTTTCATACATGCGCACACCGCCTTGCTTGATCGCTGAAAAAATGGGTGGATACTGTTGTATTTCTCCTTGAAACTGGGGGAGTATTTCCGTTATCGTAGCGGCAGAAATATGCTCGGTTGGATAGGTGGCTTCAATTTCACTTTCTAAGTCATATGAAGGTGTGGTACCACCAAAAGTGATTTCAGCAATATACTCCTTCTCTTGTCCCATAAAACTGGCAATCTCTTTGGTCTTTTTTCCCACGCAAATAATAAGCAAGCCCGTGGCCAGCGGATCAAGCGTACCTGCATGTCCTACTTTGAGCTTTTTAAGGCCCAATTCTTTTTGAAGGGTAAACCGAATTTTCGCGACTGCTTGAAAGCTAGTCCACTTAAGAGGTTTGTCCACCAGTAGGACTTCCCCTGCCAATATTGATGCTTTAGTCAAAGCTTAGACGAGTTGACTGATCAACACGATGGCAGCCACCACGAAACAGTAATAAGAGAAATATTTCAATTGGCTGCGCTTCACGAGTGCGACCATCCAATTACATGCGACAATACCACTAAGGAAAGCCGCAAGTAAACCAATAATTAAAACGGAACCACTGACTTCTTCACCCATGGTCTCCCCTGCGACAATATCTTTTGCATCTAAAAATGCTTTACCCAGGATTATGGGAAGTACCATTAAAAAAGAGAATCGTGCTGCCTTCGCACGGTCTATACCAAGCAGGACGGAGGTAGAGATGGTTGCTCCACTGCGAGAGATTCCCGGCAAAATGGCCACTGCTTGAGCCAATCCAACCACGAATGCATCAATCCACTGGACGCTTTTACGTGTTTCTCTCGCACGGTCTGCGAGAAAAAGTAATACTCCTGTTAAGGCTAACATTGCACCTATAAGTAGTAATTGCCCTTCAAATAAAACACCAATCTGTTCTTCAAAGATTAATCCAATGAACGCCGCCGGTAGCATTGAGATCAAAACGAGACTTACAAACTTTGTTTCCGCATTCCATTTAAATTTTAACACACCTAAGATGAGCTCGGCAATGTCCTTTCTAAAAACAACGATTGTGGATAGCGCAGTACCTGCATGCACGACGACATCAAACGTTAAGCTTTGAGTACCCGACATCTCGAGACCAAAAAGTGCTTTACCGATTTCAAGATGACCAGAAGAACTTACGGGTAAGAATTCCGTGAGGCCTTGCAGGAGACCAAGAATTAAGGCTTGGATTGGCGTCATAGTAAAAACTTAATCTTCCTTTTTCTTCATCATAATTGCTGCGATAGGCAACAATAAACCGATAAAAATGAACCAAGGCGCCACACCAATACGCTGTGCACCAAAAATGGCTTCGTTGAATTCATCCGGCGCGTCTGAACCACCGCCTAACATTAAGGCAAATCCAATAGCAAGCATAACTAAACCAGCGATAAGGACTACATATTTTCTGCGGTCGAAAAGGAAAGTGTCTTTGTTTTCCATAGTTAATAGTATAATTCGTTCGTTCTTAATTTTAAATATTTTCGGATTGCAATGGCGGTAGATACCCCGGGTACTAGCAGCCCAATGCATAATAAGGCAGCAAATACTACCAACATAGTTTCTCTCTCAAAAAGTGCGAGGAGGGCGGGAAAATAATTATCCAGCGCCGTACCTAAAACGAGTAATAACCCCATACTCAATGCCGCACTCAGCAAACCTAACACTAAACTATTTAAAAGATACGGCCTTCTAATAAACCCTGAGGTGGCTCCTACGAGCTGCATAGTCTTCAAAAGAAAACGTTTAGAATAGATCGTTAGACGTATGCTCGAATTGATCAACGCGAGTGCCACCAACAACAACACCAAAACGGCCCCAGCAAGAATCCAGCTAATCTTTTCAATGTTTTGATTTACTAGGGTAATGAGGTCCGGATCGTAGAGCACATCTTCAATGTAAGGATCCATGAGTAGTTCTTGCCGCAGCGCCTCAAGATTACCCGAAGCAACAAAAGCGCCATTTAAATGCAAGTCCACGGTATTTGACAGGGGATTGTATCCTAAGAATTCTACAAAATCCTCACCTAAATCTGCCTGAAGAGCTCTTGCTGCTTCCTCCTTCGTCACTAATTCAGCACTTTTCGCATAGTCCGCTAACTGCTGCGATTTTACTAAGGTGCGCAACTCTTCTTCTGGAACGGATTCATCTAATACCAGGGTAAAAGTGAAGTTTTCACGCACAGCCTGGGCCAACGTCTTTGCAGAAAATACGAGCGAGCCCAAAACGCCAAGTACAAACAGGACGAGGGTCATGGAAACGACAACAGACAGGTACGACGACCGAACGCGCGAAGAAGTAAATTTTTGTTCTTTGGAACTCATTGCAGCGAAAATAGTAAATCTAGCGGCGCATTCACTAATTTCGCGCATGTTCAACACTTCTTTAACGCTATGGAGTACAACCACAACGAAATAGATAAAAAATGGCAGCAGATTTGGGCCAACAATGGCACCTATCATGCTCCAAACTCGAGTGACCAACCCAAGTTTTATGTGTTGGACATGTTCCCTTACCCTTCAGGTGCGGGATTGCACGTAGGACATCCGCTAGGATACATAGCCTCAGATATTTATGGCCGTTACAAAAAACAAAAAGGATTCAATGTCTTGCATCCTATGGGCTATGACGCCTTCGGCCTTCCTGCAGAACAATACGCCATTCAAACCGGCCAACACCCAGAAAAAACCACCGCAATCAATTCAGCCCGCTACCGCGAGCAATTGGATAACATTGGGTTTGGATTAGATTGGTCACGTGAATTTAAAACGACCGATCCATCCTATTACAAATGGACACAATGGATTTTTATTCAACTTTTTGACGCTTGGTATGACCATACTAGTGGAAAAAGTCGTCATATTGATTCCCTCGTCCAACATTTAAATGAATACGGAACTGGGGGTCTTCATGCAGCAGAAACCGAAGTACTGTTGCTTACCGCAGATGAGTGGAAAGGCTTGAACGAAAAGGCCCAATCTGAGGTGCTCTTGAATTACCGTTTGGCCTACCGTAGCGAAAGTAACGTAAACTGGTGTCCAGCATTGGGAACCGTACTTGCAAATGATGAGGTGAAAGACGGTGTAAGTGAAAGAGGCGGCCATCCAGTCATTCAGAAAAAAATGATGCAGTGGTCCATGCGCATTACCGCATTTGCAGACCGCCTTTTGGAAGGTCTCGATCGCATCGACTGGAGCAACGCATTGAAAGAAACACAGCGCAATTGGATTGGTAAATCTGTAGGGGCTGCGCTGTTCTTTGACATTCAAAACCACCCTGGACAGATTGAAGTTTTCTCTACCCGCCCGGATACGCTCTTTGGGGCGACTTTTCTAACCCTAGCACCTGAACACGAATGGGTTGATATTATTACGACGGCCGAGCGCAGCGAGGCCGTAGCAGCCTACAAAGAAAAAGCCGCATCGCGCAGTGAGCGCGATCGAATGGCAGATACAAAAACCATCAGCGGCTGTTTCACCGGCGCCTTTGCACTCCATCCTGTCACAAAAGCACCTGTACCTATCTGGATTGGTGATTATGTTTTAGCCAGCTATGGAACAGGAGCCGTAATGGCCGTACCTGCCCACGACAGCAGAGACTATGCCTTTGCAAAGCACTTCGACCTACCTATCGTTGAAGTAGTTGAAGGCGGAGACATAGCTACAGAAAGCTACGACGCGAAATCGGGTAACATGGTGAATTCAGGTTTCCTTGATGGTATAGATTGCATCGAAGCGAAGGAAAAAATGATTGAACATTTAGAGGAAATTGGCTACGGAAAAGGTGCCACTCAGTTCAAGCTACGCGATGCAATCTTTGGTCGCCAACGGTATTGGGGAGAGCCCATTCCCGTGTATTATGAAAACGGTATTCCAAAAACGCTACCTCTAGAAGACCTTCCTTTAACACTTCCAGCAGTAGATGCTTACCTACCAACTGAAGACGGGGAACCGCCATTGGCACGGGCAGAAAACTGGACATACAAAGGATCTCCATTAGAAACCACCACCATGCCCGGTTGGGCAGGATCTTCCTGGTACTTCTTGCGTTACATGGACGCGCACAATGACGCGGAATTTGCCGGTGAGTCAACTGTAGCGTATTGGAATCAAGTCGATCTTTATGTGGGCGGTTCTGAACACGCCACCGGCCACCTGCTCTACTCAAGGTTTTGGACAAAAGCACTTTATGATTTAGGCCATATTACCTT
>Ga0233395_1001564_pt1 | contig 11026 bp, 8 predicted proteins | sample 27DmetaG_FD_186029 | JGI IMG/M metagenome (GOLD analysis project Ga0233395, IMG submission 186029) | Seawater microbial communities from Monterey Bay, California, United States - 27D | ecosystem: Environmental > Aquatic > Marine > Coastal | place: USA: California | collected 2016-10-12 | reverse complement strand
TACTTATGTAGTGTAGCGGTGACACTTGTGGAGAAGATCGGATTCGAACCGACGACCTCTTGACTGCCAGTCAAGCGCTCTAGCCAACTGAGCTACATCCCCTTTTTTAATAAAACATCTGAATTACAACTACTTACGAACAGTATCTATAAGCAAGTTTACATTTGTACTTGACAAATTTAGTAAAAAAAACACGTCCACTGCCACTTTACTGGCAGTAAATAGACAGTTGATTTTTAAGCTTGTTCTTTAAAAATTTACTATTTTTCATTTTCAAAATTTATTCATGATTACAGGAGAATTAAAATCACAAGTAGATAAAATATGGGAAGCATTTTGGACAGGTGGAATTTCTAACCCTTTATCTGTCATAGAACAGTTTACTTATCTCCTTTTTATAAGAAGATTGGATGAACGCCAGCTTCTTGAAGAAAAAAGAGCTAACACTGTAGGAATTCCAATCCAAAATATCATTTTTACAGCTGCTCAAAAAGAACTTAGGTGGAGCTCTTTTAAAAATAAGGATCCTGAGTCTATGTTTGAAGTGTTTACAAAGCCTGTAGTTGATAACATGACTGTCTTTGATCATATGAAACAAGTAGGTGATTCTGCTGGAGTCTTTGCTGAGTTTATGAGTAAGGCAATATTTATTATTGCCACGCCCAGATTATTAGATCAAGTAGTTCAACTTATTGATAAGATTGACATGAGGGATAGAGACACCAAAGGTGATCTTTATGAATACATGCTTTCTAAAACAGCTACTGCTGGTACCAACGGACAATTTAGAACACCAAGACATATCATTAAAATGATGGTTGACATGTCTCAGCCTAAGAAGGATGATGTCATTTGTGACCCTTCTTCAGGTACCGGAGGGTTTTTAGTAGCTGCTGGAGAATATTTTAGAGACAATCATCAAGATTTATTTTTAGATAAGTCATTTAGAGACCATTTTAACAATGAAATGTTTAATGGGGTAGAAATAGATAATACTATGATTCGTATTGGAGCTATGAACTTGCAGCTCCATGGTATTGAAAACCCAAATTTGATAAAAAATGATGCGCTGAGTGAAAGTGCTGGACACTTAAGAAATCAATTTTCTTTAATACTAGCTAATCCTCCTTTTAAGGGAAGTCTAGATCTTGATGCTGTAGAAAATTCAATCTTAAAAACAGTCAAATCTAAGAAGACAGAACTGCTATTTTTAGGTCTTATACTAAGGATGCTCAAAACGGGAGGTAGAGCTGCTGTAATTGTTCCAGACGGGGTGCTTTTTGGATCAAAAGGTGGTTTCTTACAAATAAGAAGTGAAATTATTGAAAAAAACAAACTTGAGGCTGTAATTTCTATGCCAAGTGGAGTATTTGAACCTTATGCTGGGGTAAGTACTGCGGTGCTATTATTTACTAAAACAGGTACAGGAGGTACAGACAAAGTTTGGTTCTATGATATGGAAGCAGAAGGTTACAGTTTGGATAAAAAAAGACTTCCTATCAAAGAAAATGATATTCCTGATTTGCTGAGTAGGTATCACAATCTAGCAGATGAATCTGAGAGAGGCAGAGCGGATAAAAGTTTCTTGGTGCCTTATAATGAAATTAAAGATAATGATTGGGATCTGTCAATTAATAGGTATAAGGAAATCATCTATGAAGTTGTAGAATATGCTGCTCCTTCTGAAATTATAAAGGATATTGAATCCTTAGATCAAGAAAGAAATCAAGCTTTAGCTGCTTTAAAAGAGATGTTGGGATGAGAATGGTAGAATTGGGCTCAGTATGTGAAATAAAGAATGGTTATGCATTCAAAAGTTCTGAATTTAAGAAGTCTGGAACCCCTCTCATAAGAATTTCAAGCTTTAATAATGGCGCTGTTTATTTTGATAATAAAACTGTTTATCTTGATAGTTCATACTTAAAAACAAAAAGTGGATTTAAAGTTGAAAAAGGTGACGTATTAATAGCTCTTTCTGGAGCTACAACAGGTAAATATGGTATTTACACAGGTGATGAGCCAAGTTTGTTAAATCAACGTATTGGTCTTTTAAAAAGTGGTGCTTCAGAGCAAATGAATGATAAATTCTTTTATTATTATTTATCAGTTCTTAAATCTGAAATCATAAGAAATGCTAGTGGAGCTGCACAGCCAAATATTAGTACAAAATCAATTAGTGAGTTTAAAATCCCTCTACCCCCACTAGACCAACAAGAAAAGATAGCTGCTATTTTAGATGCAGCAGATGCCTACAGGCAAAAAACAAAAGCACTCATTGAAAAGTATGATGAGCTTGCCCAGAGTTTGTTTTTAGATATGTTTGGGGATCCTGTGAGGAATCCTATGGGGTGGGAGCTCTTAACATTTAAAGACGTTTTAGAAATTAGAAATGGGAAAAATCAGAGAACTATTGAAAATGAAAATGGTATCTATCCAATATGTGGAAGTGGTGGAATTATGAGCTACGGTGATGATTTTATTAGTGAAGCTAACAGTGTTATTATAGGTAGGAAAGGGAATATAAACAAACCTATTCTTATGAAAGAAAGATACTGGCATGTAGATACAGCTTTTGGTTTAAATCCAATTAAAACAGTACTTGGACATGACTATCTTTATTGGTTTTGTGTGAGATACAACTTTGAACAGCATAATAAAACTGTTACAATTCCAAGTTTAACAAAAGAAACTTTGTTGAGAATAAAAATACCAACACCTCCAATTGAACTTCAAAACCAATTTGCAGAAAGGGTTCAAGCAATAGAAGCACAAAAAGCACAAGGTGAGGCTAGTTTAGCCCAAGCAGAAGATTTATTTAACAGCCTTTTACAAAGGGCATTTAAAGGGGAGTTGGTATGAGTTTGATTTTTCCTATACTAACTAATAGACAGTCTGGTAGCCTACAAGAATTTATTTCTTTTTGGAGTAAGTTGTATGTATATGATAATGCTGTACTATATAAAAGAATTTACAACAAAACTTTGTCAAAAGATGACCTAAAAGACCTCTATAAATGGAAGAATGGAATGAAACTTAGTCAAGCCAAAGAAAAAAGTTTGAATACTAAAATCATTAGTAAAATAGAGATAGTAAACAACCTAAGAAAATCCTCTAATTTTGATTTGGAGTATTTCCTAAAAGAGTTCAAACATGTTTCTGTTGTATGGAAGGTGTTTTTACTGCACATTTTAAAACCTAATAGATTTCCAATTTATGACCAGCACGTCCATAGAGCATATAGATTTATAAATAATCAATCATCAAACGGTATTAAAGCAAGTATGAATGAGTCTATAAAATTAAAATTCTACTTTGAAGAATATTATCCATTTGTAAGAGAATCAAAAATCACAGATCTTAAAAAAATGGATGAAGCTTTTTTTGCTTTTGGGCAGTTTATTAATATTGGTAATCAAAAAATGTTAGCATCATAAAAATTATGTCCAACTTCCAATTCCTTCATAAAGAATGGCCTCAAATCTTTGAAATTGCAAAGGAGGCAGAGGATATGGCCAATATTAAAGCACGTTCTAGCCTTGTAAATTCAAGAGCTGCTTTAGAAAAGGGAATCCGTTGGATGTATGAAAATGATCAAAGGCTTTTTGATGATTATGACAAAAGAAAAACAGTTGGAAATCTTTTACTTGCACCAAGTTTAAAAACAGTCACAGAAAAGCCTTTAAGAAGACAATTGCACCTTCTTCAAAAACTAGGAAATGAAGCTGCTCATGGAGAAATTACAGACAGTGAAAAAGCAAATAACTGTATTAAAATATTGTTTCAATTTTGTAGTCATCTAGCTGTTTCATATAGCACTGATGAAATAGAAACACCTGTGTTTGATGAATCTTTAATTCCAACAGGATCAAAGGTAAATCAAACTCAGAAAGAGCTTGAGCTTCAAATACAGAAAATTGAAGAACAGTTCAAAAAAGACCAGTTAAAAAGAGAGGCTTTAGAAACCCAAAAAGAAGAACTGGAAAGTCTTAGAAAAGAGCTTGAACTAAAAAGTAAAAAATTAGCTAAAAGAGCTGAGTCAAGAGGATCTAAAGTCAAACACATTCCACAACTTATTCCTGAGTCAGTCACCAGAAAACTATACATAGATGTTATATTAAAAGAAGCTGGATGGAATAAACTCACTGAGGGAAGAGAATTAGAATATGAAGTCAAAGGAATGCCTCTAAGTACAAACCCCTCAGGTATTGGATATGTGGATTATGTGCTTTGGGGTGATGATGGAAATCCATTAGCGGTTGTAGAGGCCAAAAAGACCATGGCAAATGCTAAAAAAGGGAAGCAACAGGCTGTTCTTTATGCTGATTGTTTAGAGCAAATGACTGGGCAAAGGCCTATCATATTTTACACCAATGGATTTGAGACTTTTATATGGGATGATCTTTTCTATACAGAAAGAGAAATATCAGGCTTTTACACCAAAGATGAACTTCAATTACTTATTGACAGAAGAACCACTAGAAAGGATCTAAGAACTTTCAAGGTTGATAAAAACATAGCAGGTAGAGCATATCAGCTGGAAGCCATAAAGAGAGTTGCAGAAAACCTTGGACAAACACATGAAGGCAAGTATGTTGGAACCAAAAGAGAGAGCTTATTGGTGATGGCCACAGGTAGTGGAAAGACAAGAACTGCTGCTGCTATTGTAGATATGCTTACCAAATGTAATTGGGCTAAAAGGGTCTTGTTTTTAGCAGATAGAAATGCACTGGTAACACAAGCTAAAAATGCATTTAAAGAGCACTTAGAGCATCTCTCGTCCATTGACCTAACTAAAGAAAAAGAAGACAGTAGTACAAGATTAGTTTTCTCAACATATCCAACCATAATCAACAAGATTGATAAGCTCAGAACAAAAGATGAAAGGTTTTATGGTGTGGGTCATTTTGATCTAATAATTATTGATGAAGCACACCGTTCTATTTATCAAAAGTACAAAGCCATCTTTGACTATTTTGATGCCATGCTCATAGGGCTAACAGCCACTCCAAAAAAAGATATAGACCGTAATACTTACAGCCTCTTTGGAATTGAAGATGATGATCCAACTTTTGCTTATGAACTAAACACTGCTGTAGAGCAAGGGTTTTTAGTACCACCAAAGTCTATAAGTGTTCCTCTAAAGTTTCAAAGGGAAGGAATCAAGTACGCTGAACTTTCAGAAAAAGAGAAAGAAGAGTATGAGGAAAAGTTTGGAGACCCTACCAGTGAAGAAGCTCCAGATACTATTGGAAGTGGGGCATTAAACAAATGGCTTTTTAATACAGATACAGTTGATAAAGTATTGGAGCATTTAATGAAAGATGGAATAAAAGTTAGCGGAGGAGATAAACTAGGGAAGACCATAGTTTTTGCTAAAAATCATAAACATGCTGTATTTATAGAAGAACGGTTTAATAAAAACTATCCAGAATATTCAGGACACTTTTTAAGAGTAATTGATAATTATGAAACCAAGGCACAAGATTTGCTAGAAAAATTTACGGATCCCTTTGAAGAACAAGATCCTCAAATTGCAGTCTCTGTTGATATGATGGATACTGGAGTGGATGCTCCAAGAGTTGTAAATCTTGTTTTCTTTAAAATGGTAAAAAGCTCCTCTAAGTTTTGGCAGATGATTGGTAGGGGAACTAGATTATGTCCAGATTTATTTGGTCCTAATGAGGATAAAAAGGAGTTTATGATTTTTGACTATTGTCAAAACTTTGAATTTTTTGATGAATTCCCAGATGGTGCTACTACCAAAAATATGAAGCCTTTATTGCAACAAATTTTTGAAGCTAAGTTAAAGGTATCACAGCTTATTTCAGATTTATTAGAAAAAACTGCAGCAGATATTGAAGTCAGAGATGCTTACTTAGATGAACTTTATAAAACTATTCAGAATTTAGATGAAACTAGATTTGTGGTTAGAAAAGAGCTCAGGTATGTAAAGGAATTTAGTAATAAAAACAAGTGGCTAAACCTATCCAAAAGTGATGTTCAAGATATAAACTCTCATCTCTCTCACTTGCAACCAGCATCTAGGGATGATGATGAACTAGCTAGAAGATTTGATATGCTAATTCTAATTTATCAAATACTACTTTTAAGTGGATCTGATAATACTGGAAAATACATGAGGAAGATATTTAGAACTGCTGTTTCATTACAGAAAAAAGACAATATTCCTCAAGTATCCATCCATATACCTTTAATAAAAGAAGTTCAGACAGATCATTATTGGAAAACCATCAATGTCAAAAAATTAGATTCATTAAGATCTGCTTTAAGAGATTTGATTAAATATTTAGATACACAAAAACAAGAACCTATCTACACGCATTTTGAAGATGAATTAGATTATGATGGAATCAAAGTAAGAGGTCATGTAAATACTTCCTATGAGAGTCTTCAATCCTATAAAGACAGAGTAGAGAGCTATATTAGAAAGAACAAAGACCACCTTACAATTCATAAATTAAGAAACAACGTACCTGTAACAAAAGAAGAAATTCAGGCAGTTGAAAATATGCTCTTTACAGAGAGTGTAGCAGGCACCAAGGATCAATTTATACAACAGTATGGAGAAAAGCCATTAGGAGCCTTTATAAGAAGTATTACAGGTGTAGAGCAAGCTGTTTTAAATGAAGCTTTTGCTGATTTCTTACAAGTAGGGAATCTTAGGGCTGATCAAATGACCTTTATCAATACAATTATATCTTACTTAACCAAGAATGGAACTATAGATAAAGCTATGTTGTATCAACCACCTTTTACTGACTTAAATGATCAAGGATTAAGTGGAGTTTTTGATGAAGATGCTGTTTTAGTTAAAGTGGTTAAGATTATTGATGAAATAAATGGAAATGCGTTTGTAGCATAATTTAATAAAAAGGTGAACTATAGTTCATACAAACAGTACCAGTAATATATTATTATATATATACTAGTATTAACACTAGTGTAGTAAGGCTAGGGAAAACTGAGGGTCAAAATCTGTTGAGTCCCTACAAAAACTGCACCCCACCTACAACTTAAACGTGTGTTACCCCCTCTGTGGTAGGCCAAAACAGCCCATTTCATTGAATTAAAAGGAGTTTTTAAAACTAGAGCACATTAAAATATTAATATAGCTAACGTTGTTAGTCTTTAAATCTTCTCAATTGGTTTGATTCAAATGGGTATTCTGGTGTGTAAACAAAATTTGACCCATCTACTTTGTACCAAACGCTATTATTTTTTGGATTCAACAAGATTTGGTTTTCCTGGGCTGGCATAAAACTTTGGCTCAACATGTAGAGCTTTTCATTGTTTGAATTTACTACGACGTCTACAACAGTAACTGCATGGCCAGGAAATCCACCCTCAATAAAAACATCTCCAGGCTTTATGTTTTTGATATTAATCTTTTTTAATTCCTTCTCAAGGGAATACGTACCAGCATAGATCCAAATTTGTCTTAACCATTTTTTGAATGTAACCAATGAGTCAACAAGATTGTTACTACGCTTTTGAAGCCAAACATTGTTTCCCTTAACTTTATAATAATTTAATAACCAATCTTTATAATAAGCTTTAAATCCGCTTGTGAAATTAAAGTGAAGCTTGTCAATTAAATTGTATTTGTAAAGGTAGTTTGCCCTCATATAAATTACAGCATCAGCACATTGATGTAGATCTGTAGTTCCAATATCATAATCAAAAACTGCGGCCCATATACTAGAATTTATTTTTGAATCTCCGTTATAGTATTTAACCTCATTATTACTTTTTAAAGGAAATTGCCTTAAAAATTTTGAGTAATTATCATTATATATTCTTTCATATCCAATAGGTGGAGTGAATTTAGTTTCAATATTATTTTGTGCTAAACATAATGAGCACAATAATGAGAAAAATAAGTTAAATAATAATTTCATAGTGTATTTGTTTAATATTAGAACACCTCTTTATTAATATTATTATTAAAGCACAACATAAATTGTGGTACCTATTAGATTTAAATAGCCAAAGCTTAAAATGCAATTGATTATTTTTATAAAATGAAAAACAACCTATTCCTCCTAATTTACATACTACCACTACTTATTTTTAGCCAAAACACTGACTACAGTGGTAAGTGGACTGATTCAAGTCCAGCATCTACCGTATCATCTATTAAAATCATTCCTGGAGAAAAATTTGAAAATACTTTAACTCTAGTAAAAATTAAAGATAAAGAGAATTTATACAAATTTACATTTTTTGGATGGAGAGATTCTTATGATAGATATGCCAGACAGGTTATCAAGTTTTCAGGTGAAATGTTAGCAGATCATTTTGTAATTGAGGTAATAGATAATAAAGCCTATTACAATGATGATTCCTTAGTTGAAGATGGTGATTTACCCCTTTACAGTGAAGGAGAGGAGCGTTGTAAAGTCTATTTTACCTTCAATAAAGATTCTATAACAGTTCAAACACTAGATTGTAATTTTATATATGGAGGATTTGGAGTAACTTTTAATGGTACATACAAGAAAAATTAAACCTTTTAAAAAAGCCCCCACTCACAGTAATGACTTAGTCAGTTCAAATTCAAAAATTCCCATATACTATTTCAGCTGTTTGACTTCCCTTTTTTATTTTAAGATCAAAAAATGCATCTCTGCTGTCTAAAAAATATTCTCCAAAATCTGTAATCCTGTAATATCTATACAGGTTATCTGTTTTTGTCCAGCAGCGTTGAGGAGTCTCAACTGAGTGATAAAAATAACTGGAAGAGACATTGGGGTTATTTTCAAATGGAAGACTGCAAAGACTATCTAGAGTCTTGTAGGTATTTGAATCAATTTTATTATTGAACTTAATTGTTACTTTAGTAGTTTTTTCATGATCAAACCTAGCACTATGAGTCATGTTAGAATCAATAATTTTATACTCAGGAATTTCTAAACCAATTAATTTTTGTAATTCATTTTTGTTTTCATATTTGTAGGATGTACATGAACATATAAGAAAAACAGGAATCATAAATATTATTTTCATTGATTAAATTTAGTAGTTAATTGTATTAAGATATAGTGAAGAAATATTTTAAGAGAAAAGAGGTTTTAGCTTGACTACTCCGTTTGTACAAAGTGAGTAAGTTTCATTTATTTCTAATAAGTTGATATCAATTGGGCCTTGCCCACTTAGTGATAAAAGCTTATCAAAGAGTAGATTTCTTTCTTGGGTATTATTTGTAATGAACTCTAAACTATTTAAAAATTTATCTTGTATTGCCCAACCATTATTAAATCTAATATCAATACAATCTACTTTATAGTTTTTACTAGATAAGTATGTTAGTAATTCTAGTGTATTTTCAAAAGATAAATTCATTTTATGTTGTGGATAAACCTTTTTAGTCTTCCTGCTTCTTGCGCTCTTTTTACGGTAATGTAGTATCAGGTTACGAATACTGAGATTTTTAAAATGAATTAGCATGGATATTCTGTCAAAATCATCATTGAATTTAATGGTAAAACTCCTGTGGGTACCCTTTTCCAATTTGTTATGATCATCCATGTCTTCTATCCATGGAGAATATCTTAATTCTATAGTTTTAAATAATATGTATTCTTGGCTGTCTTTCATTTAACGTAATTTTATTTGCCGAAGTTTCTTGTAGTGTCAATCCCTAAGCTAAAGCTTTTATGGTTGTAAAAGAGTTCTATGCTATCAAATAAATAAGTCCACATATTTAGTTCAAGAGTCTAAAGATTGATAATAGTTCTATGGATTTGATTAATTTCTTCATATTATTTTTTGTTAAGCTTGTTTCTAGGTACTATAAAAATCTACTGCGGATATGGCCAGGTTTCATTAATTGGAAAGCAATTTTAGATTGTGCATAAGACAAGAAATCAACCTTCATATTCATTTTAAGTGCTGCTTTTTCTAGGAGGTCAGCAAGCTCAATACTTTCTTGTATTTTATTAAAACCTACAAGGTTTTTTATCATATGATATCCGGTTTGAAACACGCGTCCACCTTTAGTCTGAATCAAACCAAAGAAAAGTAAAGCTTCATCTCTTTTTCCTCTATCAAATAATATTTTTGAAAATTGACTATACATCTCTGATATTATTATTTTTTTGTTTCTACCACATGAAAGTGGTTCGAACAATTTACTAATTCTTATAGCCTCATTATTATTTCCTTGCTTCATCAATACTACTGACATAGCTGCTAATACCTCAGCTATATTTTCAAAAGAATGTTCCCCCAAATAATTTTTAGCCTCTAGCTTGTATGCTTGTTCTATTGCTTCTTCAGTCTTACCATTAAGAGTTAGGTGCTTACAAACCGCAGTAATAGCAGATACTTTATAAATATCATCTATAATGTCATGGGCTAATTCAATTGCATAATTTACTTCCCCTTGATCTAATAAAACAGGAACTATAGCCGACACTACACTTGCCTGATCCGTTTTATCAGGAAAATATGCATTCATCGTTTTAAATGCTTCATTTTTATTGTTACCTTTCAATAAATGGAGGATTAATATTTCAACAATATCAGTTCTATCTTTTTTCTCCGCAGAATTAGCAATTGCCTTAACCTTTTCTATTTCCCCTTTCTCTAATAATAATCTACAAAGTTCCCCTATTGATGCAGAGGGATAAAATAGATTGGGAGCTAAATTTGTTGCCCTTTCAACTTCCCCATTTTCTAACATATGATTAATAATTTTTTTAGAGCAACTGATTTTGTCAAAAATTTCTTGAGAGTTAATATTTTTATGACCTCCACAACGTGAATCAAATTCTGCTAACACGTCCAGAGCCTTATCATAGTTGCCAATCTTAATTAAACCCCATGCAACTGAATAGTATAATTGCCAATATTCATGCACTTTTACCTTACTAATGGAAGGCAACGCCCGCACACCCAATACACCAGGCCAAAGGGTGGACGTCATCTCAACATACTTATTGACTAGAGTGATAACTGTATTACTTTCAGGAAAAATTGATTTTGTAGTATTCATTAACAAGAT
>Ga0233395_1001551_pt1 | contig 11073 bp, 8 predicted proteins | sample 27DmetaG_FD_186029 | JGI IMG/M metagenome (GOLD analysis project Ga0233395, IMG submission 186029) | Seawater microbial communities from Monterey Bay, California, United States - 27D | ecosystem: Environmental > Aquatic > Marine > Coastal | place: USA: California | collected 2016-10-12 | reverse complement strand
TTCACTTTCCTGATAATCAGAATCCATCATCATTTCCACCATAGCTTTTCGACTTGGGTATCTGGCAAGTGCTATGCTGTCCCATAAATCTTCAACTTCTCCGAGCATGAGGCGGCTTACTTTTCCAGTAATGACCGATTTTCCACCAACTTTTTCCAGGTGCTCAACAACTTCTTTCCCATAGATAGAATAGGCCTCTCTTCCGGTGAGATCTGTCTTTCTTCCATCCTCATATTCAGCCTTCTCTTTAAACTTAAGAAGATTAAGCATAGTAATTTCAGTCTCTGTATCACCTTCAAAAAATTCTTCCATTTGAGCTTTATTAGGTCTTAAGTGGTTTTTTACTTCCATGATTATTCTCCCATGGTGATAGCTTTTTTGAATGCAGGCCTGGCATCAATTCTAGCGACATAATCTTTAATGTTTTGCATATCATCAGTGACGCAGCCCAATCTATTAGCCATAAAGCATGAGTGTCCAAGCATCAAATCTGCAGCAGAGAAATCTCCAATTAAATAATCTTTACCAGCAAGAGCATCATTCACTGGGGCAAGTGCTTTGGACAGTAATTTCTTAGCTTGATTTAACACAGTCTCATCTCTTCGATCAGCAGGCAATAAAATTGTTTGGACAACAATTTGATTCATAGGAGGCATAACCATGCCCTCACAATAGTGATACCACTGAAGATACAAAGGAAATTCAGGCGCATCTGAATTGGGCTTCAACCCTCCATTCTTATGTCTCTCTAAAACATAATCAATGATGGCGCCGGATTCGAAAATTGAAATATCGCCATCTTCCAAAACAGGAACCCTTCCAAGAGAATGTCTTGATCTATGCTCTGGAGATTTCAAGCCTTCTTTAGTGAATGGCATAATATTTACTTCATATTCAAGCCCTAACTCCTCCAGAAGCCAGACCACTCGTCCCGCTCTAGTTCCTGCAACAAAATGTACTTTTAGCATCGCTTTCTCCTGTTTATTTTTTTACCATTTTTTCGGCATTCTTTGTAAACTCTTTCATTTTCTCGTCGTCATCTAGCAAGCTTTCAATTTTTATAGGAACTGCTATGCCTTCAACCATTCCAGGCTGCTCATACATTGCTTTGATCCATCGATCAAGATGATCCAATCCCTCAACTGAAATTCCTGACCATTTGTGAGTCCTGACCCAACACCAATTTGCAATATCGGCAATTGAATAATCGGTTGCAAGCCACTCCTGTTTAGCTAAATGAGTATCAAGAACTTCAAACAGTCTTCTGCCTTCATTTTGGTACCGATCTATGGCCGGTTGAATTTTTTCTGGAAAATACCGAAAAAAAACATTTGCTTGACCCATCATTGGTCCAATGCCGCCCATCTGAAACATCATCCACTCCAACACTTTAGCTTTTTGATTTAAGTCTATTGGCATGAGCTTGCCAGTCTTTTCTGCAAGATAAATCATGATGGCTCCCGATTCAAAAATAGCTAGGTTGTTTGCATCCCTGTCCACAATTGCAGGTATTCTTCCGTTAGGACTAATCGCAAGGAAATCAGGCTCTTTTTGCTCATTCTCGGATAAATTAATAACGTGGGTTTCATAAGCTAAGCCCATAGCTTCGAGGGTGCAGGAAACCTTATGGCCATTAGGGGTTGGTGCAGTATAAAAATCAATCATTGTTACTCCTTAATAAAAGATATAAGAATATCAGAAAGTTCTTCTGCTCGAGTCCATTGATAAAAATGCCCTCCTCCAATGTGAGGAGCGCTTTTAGCATTTGGAGCCATTTTAAGGACATCTTTTTCAATATTATTGGTTACAGGGTCATCGCCAGCAAACACTGCTAAGAACGGTTTAGTTGAAGTTTTAAAAAACTCTCTTGCCTCTCTTTGTGCATCCAAAGATGCATCTGGGAAAATTGGGACATGGCTGGGCATGGCTCGAGGACCCATTTTAAAAGCTGGATCTGGGAAAGGTGCGTCATAAGCTTTAACTAGATCCGAGGTAAATGGTGAAATCTTTGCTAAGCCTAAATTTTCTAAAAGATATTGTCCCATCATTGATAATTTAGATCTTTTTTCCATCATGCTTGAGTTGATGAATCCTATTGGTAAATTTTCTGTATCCCAGCAAAATTTTTGCCAATACATAAATTTTAATGCTGGATGAAAAGGAGTAGATGAATCTTTTGAAAGGTTTTTTCCATCCATCTGCTTAACTTCTTTTTGCATGCTCATTGGAGTAAGTTTTAAATCACTTTCTCTAAAAACTTTGACTCTGTCTATAACCTCTTGAGGGACATCTGGGTTATATGGCAACCCAGTATTTCCCATTGATATTTTCAGAAATCTATCAGGATCTTGTGCGACCATTCTCAGCCCTATAAGCCCTCCCCAATCCTGACCAAAAAAAGTTAAATTTGAAAAATCATTTTCTTTTAGCCATTCACCCATCCAATCCACTTGTCTTTGATAGCTGTAGTCCTCTCGAGCTGCAGGCTTATCCGATTTACCATACCCTGGTAAATCTGGTGCTATTACCCTAATACCGGCTTTAACGAGGAATGGGATCATTCTTGCATAGAGATAACTCCAAACCGGTTGGCCATGCATAGCTAGAAGTATTGGGCCGTCTTTTGGTCCTTCATCGATGTGATGAATTCTTAAATCTGCGCCATCATGAGTTTTAATATTGGTGTAATGGGGCTCAAATGGATACTCCTCTAAACTACTAAACCTTTCATCGGGTGTTCTTAAAATTTTCATTTCTCTGCAATCAGTTCCCCACAACCTGTTTTCGTTAAAAATTCTTTGATTTGCTTTTGATCGCTTTCATTTAAAGCTTGAAACTCATCGTTGATCCATTTCAAACATTTTGCCTGATAAGGGAAACTTCTTTGCTCCCATTTAGCTCCATCAATTTCAGCGGTCCAAGTTTTCTCTTCTTGAGCAACAGCGAGTGAATTTGCTAATAAGGCGGGTAAATATACTTTGCCAACTTCTTGGAACAGACTCGATAGATTTTGCTCCGCACCTTCAAAGTTTACCCAGTCACTTTCGCTGGGCTCTAAACCACTTAAATCCTCCATAAGATCCTGCCAAGCAATAACTCGAGGAGAGATCTCATGCGCTAAAGCTCTTGAGGTTGGATCAAAGCCTACTAATGCTGATAGTTGGCCAAATAGAGCGTAGTCTGCAGATGACGGACGGCTGCCAAACAAAAAAGGATGCTGTGACAGGCAATGGTTGAGTTGCCCAAGAAATCTTTTGAAACTAGCTTCAATAATTGGAGCTGTTATCTCATTGGAGCCAACCACCCACAAACGACTTGTCTGCCAATCTGAGATATGCTGTTTAAAAGCTGCATGACTATCATCATCCAAAGTAATGCCATGCAATAAGGGCAATATGGTTCCAGCTTTTTCTATATCATCTTTAAAATGCCAGCGATAATGAAACATGTATTTTGTTACCCACTCATCACCAAAGTCCTCAAGCACATAATTTAAAAAAGCTAGTTTTGGATCTGATGGAATAACGCCCCTAGCTGTAAATTCAGTTTCTAAATGGCGAATAATTGGAGTCGAGTCCGTGATTGCTTTATGTTTACCGTCAACTTCAAAAATCATCACAGGCAGCAATACTGGTTTAGGCTCTTCCACGCTAAACTTCCTAATAAGATCTCTAGGATCACCCCATTCAATCACATGGGGAATTCTGCGATACCGCATTAATGAGATCATTTTTCTTGTATAAGGAGAGGCAGGAACTCCACCAATGGGGATGGGGTTAAGACTTCTCATTGCTAGAATTTCTGTGCAGACATTTTTTGACACGTTTCATTAAACTCAGATATTGTTTCTTCAATAATTTGTGCAACTGGCTTAACTTCATCTATCAGGCCTGCTGATTGTCCCGTCAGTGCTGGAGCTGCGTTCATATCTCCACCAAAATAAAGATCTTGAATTCGACCCATTTCAGACATTTCCATGACGCCAACTTCATGAATTTTTTGAGTGAATTCAGTTTTTAAAGCTCGAATACAGGGTTTAGATTTCTTATTTAAAATCCAAGTCCCTTGCTCATTAGCATCAAGAATTGAATTTTTAAAATTCTCATGCACTGGGCTTTCTTTCGAGGAAACAAATCTAGTTCCCATCTGAATTCCCTCAGCACCAGCTGCAAATGCTGCGGCCATTCCAACACCATCAACAATCCCGCCTGCAGCAATAATTGGAAGATCAGTGTGCTTTCTAATTGCCTGTATCAATACAATCAATCCAACTTCCTCGGGGCTTTTAAAGCCTCCACCTTCTGTGCCTTCAATGACTAAGCCGTCAACTCCAGCATCAGCAGCTTTAATGGCCCCAGCAACACTCGGCACAGCATGAAAAACATTAATTCCCGCATCTTTTAAAATATGAATGTATTTCCCTGGATCGCCAGCAGAAGTGGTAACAAATTTTATGCCCTGCTCTAATACCAATTCAATCATGCTCTCGTCTCTTAAGAACATTAAAGGCAAGTTCACACCAAAGGGTTTGTCTGTGAGTTTTGACATAGCTAAAATCTCAGCTTTGCAATTTTCAGTCTCTCCAGAAGAAGTTTCGATGATACCAAATCCTCCTGCATTTGAAACAGCAGAAGCTAGCTGACTTCTGGCAATCCATCCCATGGGTGCTTGAATTATTGGGTATTTAACCCCTAAGATTTCAGTTACTCTATTCATAGATTAACAATATCTATTGACATAAATTATGTCAATAGATATATTTGAAATAATTATGACAAAACAAGATGGAAGAAATCTACGAAGCGTCAACAGCCAAAAACTTATTGTAGATGCTTGCATTAAATTATTTAAAGCAGGGAATTTAGAGCCAACTGCTCAACAAGTTGCTGATGAATCTGGTGTTGGAATAAGAACTGTTTTCAGACAATTTGATGAAATGGAAAATCTCTTCAAATCAGTTGATGCCGTCTTAAGCAAGGATTATGATTTTGAGGTCAGCTACGATCCCTCTTCATCATTTGATGCTCGACTCCAATCCACAATCAGTCACATGAATAAAGGCTATGAAAAACATAAGTTAATTATGTTTATGACGGTTTCTAACTTGTGGAAGTACGAATTTTTACGAAAAAATTATTTGATGTATCAAGATCTTATTAAGAGTAAAACTGAAGAAATCCTTCCAGAGGTTTTAAGTTTCGATACTGAATCTAGGCATTTATTCCATGCAAGCCTATCTTTTGCAATGTGGACCAGGCTTCAAGGTCAAAAATTAAATAATGGTCAGATTAACAAGGCTATGTTCAGGCAATGTATCTTGATTACAAATGATAATAAATAATTCTGAATCACTTCCAGCTTAAAGCTAATTCTCTAATTTAAAATCTAATCCAGCATTTGCCTGAAGTCTTGCAATGAGTTTTTCCCCCATTGCTGGGGCTGGAGTATAGATACCTCCAGCAAGATCAGGACATTCTTTAACCAAGCAGATTGCACTTTCAGTAATCATCTTAGATGTTGAGCCGTAGCCTGGATCCATGTCACCGGTAACAGCAGCGTGCATAGTTGTTCCATCAGACAGGTCTGCACAAAACAGAACATCGTAATTTCCATTGTCTCTAGATTCTTTAGAAGGACCTTCGCCGGGAGCTGGCGCATCAGCCAATGGGTTCATGCTACCAACAAATTCTGCTGCAGCTTTGCCATCTTCGCCTGGTCCTTGAATCCACATCTCGTTGTAACAGAAATCTTCTCCATACATATGATCCATTAAGACATTGGATCTATGAACATTCTTGGTGTTAATTGGAGCCATAAAAAATGGCGCGACCCAAGTCTCAAGCTTTTCATCAAATACAGCTTTAGAGTCTGGAGCTTGCTCAGGCCCTGTGAAACCATTGGATAATGCAAATGGATTTGCTAGCACTGCAAATAATTCTGGCTTTTCTTTTAACGATGCCATGGTAGCGCTTAATGAGGCTGCTGTTCCACCAGAAAATTCTCCATTCATAGCCCTGACCCTTCCTCTGATATTAGAAGCAGGTTTTCCATGCTCGGCTATCACTTTGTTTTGAAGGAAATAAACACCTAAATCAAAAGGTATGCTGTCAAAGCCACAGGAAAAGACAATTCTTGCTCCAGTTTCCTTGGCCTGTGCAGCATGCTCATTAATCATTTCATGCATCCAACCAGGCTCTCCACATAAATCAACATAATCTGTTCCGTGAGCAACGCATTGCTTCACAATATTGGGTCCATAAAGCTGATATGGGCCAACGGTTGTTAATACGCATTGTGTTTGCTGGACCATCTGGGTGATACTTTCTTCATCATCGCTATCCACCGTTAGCAAAGGTACGTCTTTGGATACGCCCAAGGCATCTCTCACTGCAACTAATTTTTCATGGCTTCTGCCCGCCATGGCCCAAGATATGGTTTCATCATCTCCATATTGATTAAGCATGTATTCGACTACCAGCTTTCCCGTAAAACCCGTTGCGCCATAAACCACGACATCAAAATTCTTCTTACTCATAAGAGTCTCCATTTAAAATTAATTATTAGTAACCGGCCTGTTCAGAATTAATCACTTCGAGCCATTCGTTATCAAGTACGACATAATCACTTGAATTGGGCTTTAAGCAATAAACTTTATCGCTGACTTTACTCAGATCAAAAGCCTCATCTCGAAGATCATTTTTTTTCAGCTTGAAAGTTCCTGTAGTATCCATTTCTTGAATAATTCTAATAAAAACTGGGCGGGCATATTTGGGGAGATTGCTCTCCACATATTGAGAAAATTCTTGCCAATCAAAGCTACCAAAATCTTCAAGGCTAAAAGCTGCCATCCCTGCTCTGCCCTCACAACCTGGAACTTGAACTCCATAAACATTGGACATGTTGACATCTTTGTACCCATTTAATATTTCACCAACTTCGTTGGTTGAAACATTCTCAGATCTCCACCTGAAAGTGTCTCCTATCCTGTCAACAAATTGGTAGTGTACTTTTCCTAAGGAGTACCCAACGTCCACTGTTTTGATTAAGTCTCCAGTATTAAACCAAGCATCGCCCTCTTCAAACACATCTCTTAAGATTTTCTTTTCTGTGGCTTGAGCATCTGTGTAACCATTAAAAACAGAATTTGGTGATATGAAAACAATTAATAATCCTGGATCATGATTGGTTATTTTTTTACACGTCCCATCTTCATTTTTAATAATTTTATCTTCAGCAACGTCGTATTCAATTAAAGCTACTTGGGCATTGGTCATGCCAATGGTTTTATCCTTGTTTAATAGGTTCATAAAAAGAGCATTACCTTCACTTGCTCCATATATTTCAACAATCCTATCAACCCCAAATCTATCTTTGAATATATCCCAAACATCAGGCCTTAGGCCATTTCCAACCATAACTTTTAAAGGATTATTTTGCTCTGCTTGCGTTGGCTCTGTGTTGGCTAAATACCTGCAAAGTTCTCCAATATAAACAAGGGCAGTTGTATTATATTGCTGTACCTCATCCCAAAATGAGGAGGCTGAAAATTTTCTTTTGATAAAAGTTGATGCTCCAGCCTGAATTACTGCACAAAGCCCTAGCATCAAACCAGTTGAGTGATAAAGAGGCAGGCTGTTATGCATGCAATCTGTCTCATCAATACGATAACCAGCCATCTTAATATTAATTGAAGCTGCCATAAGTTTCTGATTGGGGCAGATAGCTGCCTTTGGAACTCCGGTTGTGCCAGATGTAAAGATATAACAAGCCACATCCTTTGCTTTAACTGAATTTGTTTCTTCTAAATTTTGATCATCAGAAAGATCGAGTTGAGCCTTAAGATCAATAGCCCAGTCTGGGAGAGAGAACTCAGCAGTATCTTCAGCCCATAAAAAATCTTCTTGTTTAGTAATATTAATTTGGTCTAGGACATCCTCCAAGGCATCTGCTCGTTCTGCCCCAACAATACATTTAACAGAATCAGATGAATTAATGCAGTGCACCAATGGATCACCAGTTAAACTGGTATTAATTAAAACGCCTATTGCGCCAATCTTATTTAAAGCTAACAAGGCAATAACAAAGCTAGGACGATTCTCCATAAACAGCACCACTCTATCGCTATGCTTCACCCCAGTTGAAACAAGATACCTTGCCAGACTATTGGCTGCTGTGTTTGTGTGTCCGTATGTCCACATCTCATTCTCGAAATGCAAAAAAGGTCTTTCAGAAAATTTGTCTGTGGTTGCTTCAAAAGTATGAGCCAATGAAGCTTGATCCTCAGGATCTGGAAATTTGTAACGCATGACTGGAATCAAGTATCTCAGCTCACCCAAAACCCTAAAAAACTCTTTTATTTTATTAAACAATTTCTTTCCCCAAAAAAAATTTTAATCAATCTTCACTACATGATGGATTGATTAGAGATTCTATCAAATATCTTGATAAACGTCGCAGTTTAAAAATACGTCTATCTAATTTTAAGTTTGTTGGAAATGATAAATAGAGCCTAAATCTAGTAATTGAGTGAGCTCATCTAAGAATGTATAAGACTCTTCCATTAACTTTATATCCATCAAATCTTCTGGGCTTAGATTGTCCCTGTAATGCTTACTAATGAGAGATCTTAAATCCATTAGTTTTTTTGGATTTAAAAGAAATTTTTGATTTACTTGACTAAATTCTTCGTCATTCACAACGGTTTTAAATCTAAGGCAGGCAGGGCCTCCCCCGTTCATCATGCTTTGACGGATATCTACAAATTCAATGCGCTTAATTGGGGAGGAGGATTTAATTTCATCTAACCATCGCATGCAATTCGAGTGATTCTGCACCTCTTCTGGGAGCAACATCATCATTTGATTATTTTCCAATGTAATGAGTTGAGAATTAAGTAGGTAACTGGATACTAGATCATCTAGAGAAATATCTGCAGAGAGAATTTCAATTGGATGAAACCCTTTTACGTGTTCTTTTAAATGATGTAACACTCGCTCAAGCTCAACTCTATCAGCAAACGCTTCTTGATGAAAAATAAATACCTCTTCGTTTGCCAGACTCACAATATCATTATGAAAACTTCCAGATTCTATGGCTAAATTATTTTGTTTTAAAAACAGGGTTAAATCTGGATCAAGCTGGTGTTGAGCAGCCACGGCTTGAGATATTTCTTGTGCCTGACGAGCAATGACTCCTTGATGGCTCTCAAAAGCTGAATTGCCATAAACAAAAATTTGAAACCCTGGTTTTAAGTGCTGGGCACTGACCCTTAGATGATTGGCAGCACCTTCATCCCCATACCCAGAAATATTAGATACAGGATCATGAATCTTAGCAATTGATCCAAACATAAGTTGAAGTTGCATCTTTGTAAATTCAGGCTCAATAGATCGATGGAACATGGTGTTTAAGTTGGCTGGGGTAATATGAATTGTTTGATCATAGCTATCAATGCTCGGGGAAAATGTTGCAGCATTTGCAGCCCACATCGATGAAGCGGAATAAACATTTTTTAATAAAGCTGGGTCTTGCTTGGCAACTCTACCAATCACCTCTTCGTCAGTGCCTCCAAATCCAAGGTCTCTCAGGGTTAGCAGATTAGGTCGCTCGTGAGGCAAGAAGAAACCTTGAGGGATCCCCTGCTCCATAATAATTCTCATCTTATCTAAGCCCTGCAATGCCGCCGCTTGCGGATTAGAAGTCTGATTTAGATGTTTTTGAGAGGCTAAATTGCCTTGCGACAGGCCAGCATAATTATGAGTTGGGCCAATCAGGCCATCGAAATTAATTTCTCCTGAATATCCCACTTAGAGTTGCTTGATAATTGATGCCTTGGGCCACGCACAATAATCAGCTGCATAGTAGCCTGCAGGCCTCAGATTACCGCTTCTGCCAATTCCTCCAAACGGAAAAGCACCTGATGCACCTGTTGTTGTGGAATTAAAGTTAATTACTCCAGCATCAATCCTATCAACAAACTCATTAAATAAATTCTTATTATCTGAAATTAGCCCGGCCGCTAAACCATATTTAGTATTATTTGCTGCTGCGATAGCTTCTTCAAATGTATCTACAAATTGCACTTGTAACATAGGGCCAAAATTCTCTTCATCATAAGCTTTCCTCATACCGGTAATATTCATCAGACTTGGAGTCACCAGATTAAAAGAATTACTTACTTTGCGAGCTTTTAATATAGGCTTGGCACCTAGCTGCATGAGTTTTGCTTGGTAGTCTAAAAACCCTTTGGTGGCTGCTGGAGAGATTAAAGGTCCATAGTAAAGGTCAGACTCATTGGCATAAGAAAGTGATTGAACCTTTTTCTTCAGGTTGGTCAGAATAATTTTTCCACTTTTAGAATTAGGAAGAATTAAGCGCCGTGCACAAGTGCAACGCTGGCCTGAGGAAATAAATGCTGATTCAAAAATAAGATCCACGGCAGCATTAATTTTTCGAGTAGACCAAACAACCAATGGATTGTTGCCTCCTAATTCCAATGCAAGAATTTTTTCAGGATACTCTGCCATTATTCTACTGAGCTGTTTACCAACTTTATAGCTGCCTGTGAAAAGCAGTCCCTTGCTCAATGGATTCTTACATAGAGCTTGAACAATATCTTTGCCTCCATGGACCATGTTAATGACGCCTTTTGGTAATCCTGCTTCAGCCCATAACATCATCATGTACTCTGCAACCATGGGGGTGGATTCACTGGGTTTAAATACAATTGTATTGCCGGCTATCAATGCAGGAGTAATGTGTCCATTAGGTAAATGCAATGGGAAATTGAAAGGGCCAATAACCGCTAACACGCCATGTGACTCATGTTTCAGTTTAGCCTGCATAGCACCCATGGAATTAAGTTGAGAACCGGTACGTTTTTTGTAAGCCAAAATTGAATTATTTAATTTAGCCAAAGTAGCAGCAACCTCTGATGATGCGTCAACGTCTGTTTTCCCTGTCTCTGTCGCAATAAGCCTGGTCATGGCGAGCTTATTTTTTTCAAGCAAAGCATAGAAAATTTTAATCACTTTGATTCGACTTTGAGGGGTTTGTTTAGACCATGCAAGATGA
>Ga0233395_1001543_pt1 | contig 11110 bp, 8 predicted proteins | sample 27DmetaG_FD_186029 | JGI IMG/M metagenome (GOLD analysis project Ga0233395, IMG submission 186029) | Seawater microbial communities from Monterey Bay, California, United States - 27D | ecosystem: Environmental > Aquatic > Marine > Coastal | place: USA: California | collected 2016-10-12 | reverse complement strand
TAGCAGAAAAGTATCGAGATTACTTTGATTTTTCGGAACGTTTGGATCGTTGTGCTTCCCACCGATTTTTAGCTTTGTATCGCGCAGAGCGAGAAGGGTTGTTATCCATTAAGGCAAGACCTGATGACCAAGAGGCAATCCATATTCTTAATCGATTTTTTGTAAAAGGACAAGATGAAAGCTCAATAATTGTAGCAGATGCTGCAAGGGATGCCTACAAAAGGTTGCTTCGTCCATCATTAGAAAACGAGTTTCTTAATCGCACAAAAGACAGAGCAGACAAAGAGGCGATAGGTGTTTTTACAAAAAATCTTAGACAACTTCTTTTAGCACCTCCATTGGGAGCCAAAAGAATCTTGGCAATTGATCCCGGATTCAGAACAGGATGTAAAGTTGTTTGTATTGATGAGGTTGGAGGACTTCTTACAAATGCAACAATATATCCCCATTCGCCGCAAAAAGAGATTTCAAAGGCGAGATCAAAAATTGCACAAATGGTTCAAGCGTATAAAATTGGCGCAATTGCAATTGGAGATGGAACGGCGGGGCGTGAAACGGAGCAGTTGATTAAAAGTATTCGTTTTGATAGAGACTTGGAAGTCTTTATTGTTCGTGAGGACGGAGCTTCAATTTATTCGGCGAGCTCAATTGCAAGAAAGGAATTTCCAAATTATGACGTCACGGTGCGAGGGGCAGTTTCGATTGGGCGTCGGCTGATGGATCCGCTTGCTGAGCTTGTAAAGATTGATCCAAAATCGGTCGGAGTTGGACAGTACCAGCATGAGGTAAATCAGAACTTACTCAAAGATGCACTTGATGATGTTGTTGTTTCTAGTGTTAATGCTGTAGGTGTGGACGTAAATACGGCATCGTCTTATTTATTGAGTTATGTGTCTGGTTTGAGCATGTCTATTGCTGAAAACATCATTAGATATCGTGACGAAAATGGACGTATCAACTCGCGAAGTGAGTTGAGGAAAGTCAAACGCCTAGGAGACAAAGCATTCGAGCAAGCTGCTGGATTTATTCGGATTCGAAATGGTAAAAACCCTCTTGACAATTCATCTGTGCACCCAGAGAGTTATAAATACGTGAATCAAATAGCGAAGCAACAAGCAATTGCTTTGGGTGAGCTAATTGGTAATTCAAAAGTACTTGATGAACTTAAAAAAAGTGATTATCCGGAAATTGATTCCTATACATTTTCGGATATAATTACTGAATTGAAAAAGCCGGGGCGTGATCCAAGAAAAAAAGCAAAGGTGCTTGAATTTGATCATCGGGTCAAATCGATAGCAGATTTAAAACCCGGAATGGTTTTGAGTGGCTTGGTTACCAATGTTGCAAATTTTGGAGCCTTTGTAAATATTGGGATAAAAGAAAATGGATTGATTCATAAGTCCAATCTTTCGGATGAATACGTTGAAGATCCCTCAAAATTCATTTCACTTCATGAACATGTAGAAGTTGAAATCATAGAGATTGACATAAGTAGAAAACGAATAGGGATGAAACCACTAAAATAAGCAACGGGTTATTTGTTTCGGATATGAATGTGTCCATTCTGAACATGTAATGGACTCGGAACATTGTTTAAGTACAGACTTCCGGTTCCCAACCCCTGTGGCAATTTATTTTTGTATTCTGCCGTCAATTCACAAATTGCTTTGAGTCCAATGTTTGATTCAAGAGCTGAAGTAATCCACCATTGAATTTGTTTTTTTTCTGCAATTTCAATCCATTCTCTAGTGCCAAGAATCCCTCCATGTAAACTTGGCTTAAGAATAATGTATTGCGGTTTGATAGCAGTCAATAATGCGTTCTTTTTATCGGGGTCATTGACCCCGATAAGTTCTTCATCCAAGGCGATATCTAGCTCCGATTGTGCACAGAGTTTCGCCATTTCATAGGACTGACCTGGTGCAATCGGTTGCTCAATTGAATGAATTTCTAAATCGAACAAACGTTCCAGTTTTTCCGAAGCTTCCTCAACGCTGAATGCACCATTTGCGTCGACCCGCAGCGACATTTCATCTTTGCTGTAACGTCTTCTAATCTCCTGAAGTAATTCAATTTCAGTGTTAAAATCAATTGCACCTATTTTCATTTTGATTGTTGTGAATCCCTCTGCAATCTTATCTTCAATTTGCTTGTGCATAAATGCTTTATCGCCCATCCATATCAGCCCATTGATTGGTATTTTTCGATTTCCTTTGGCGAATGCATTATCAAAATAGGTTCTTGTACCTCCATTTTCTAAATCTAGAATTGCAGTTTCAACCCCAAATCGAATAGAGGGCCAATCAATCAAATCCTGATTTAATTGATTGCAGACGGAATTTAACTTTCGCTCATAGGATTCAAAACTCTCAAAGTCTGGCGATAATCCAGGGATAATGCTGCACTCTCCGATCCCTCGTATTCTGGGGTCTCGGTCGTTCCAGACAGTGATAAACCATGCGTGTTTTTTAGTCAAAACCCCCCGACTTGTGCCACTAGGTTGTTTAAAATCAAAGATTTTCTTTTCGAACTTGGCTTTTAAATCAGTCATATAATCCTGAGTAAATTATCAAAAGAAAAAATAGTAGAGAAATTGCGAATGTGGATAATGCGACTTTTTTCAATTCAGGATCGAAATTACGAGGTTGTGTTATTTGCATTACTTTTCTTAGATGGAAAAGAAGAAAAATTCCCGGTGTAAGAGTGAGAAATAGTATAGGTTCGTTGAGTAGGTTGATGAATTGAGCGAAAGAGGCCAGTGCAAGCAGTATAAGCAGTACATGGTACAGTTTCGCCTGATTGGGTCCTATTTTGACGGCGATGGTATTTTTACCTAAATTCTTATCATTTACATAGTCGCGCATATTGTTTAGATTTAACACTGCAACACTTAATAGTCCGATACTTATAGCCGGTAAAATATTTTCATAGTCGAAAAATTTGGAATACAAAGAGAATACTCCCAAAACACTTACTGCTCCGAAGAAAATGAAAACCATAATATCTCCCATACCGTGGTACCCGTAGGCTTTCTTTCCAATCGTATAAGTAATAGCGGCCAGGATACACAAAAGGGCAAGGATACTGTAGAATAAAGTCATTTCAATCGTCATATTTCTTGCACCAAAATAAATCAAGGTACTTGAGGAAAGTACACAAAGAATTGAGTTAATTGCAACGGCTTTTTTCATTTCTTGTTGAGATATTACTCCAGATTGCACAGCACGTTCTGGTCCCACACGATGTTCATTATCGGTTCCTTTTATAGTATCTCCTAGGTCATTTGCTAAGTTTGATAATACTTGGAATAAAATAGTGGTAAGTAGTGCGAGTGAAAAAATTATGGTATCCCATTTATCGTTGTAGTATGCAAGAGCCGAACCTACAATTATCCCGGATAGAGAGAGAGGTAATGTTCTCAATCGCATTGCATTTATCCACGCTTTGTTTTTTGACATTGTACAAATTTACATATCCTAATTGAATCTGTATTTGCCTAAAGGTGGTAAATTGAATGTATCATATTTTATTATTTTGCAGCTCCAACGTTTGGGCACTGTAAGTTTGATAATCGTAAAATGAATTATGTTCTTAATTTTCAATAACTGAGTTCCATATTGTCAGCTTAAATATAGAATGAATAATAAGTTTACGAGTCGATTGTAGAGGTGGAAATATTGATAGAATATTTGAAATGGCCATAAGAATTAAATTCAAATTTTTCTTTTCTATCTTTGTCATAACAAACAACAAATCATGGATTACATTACCCCTGCAGATTTAAAGAAACAACTCGACTCAAATGCTACTTTTACTTTATTGGATATTCGCGAGCAATACGAGCTTGATATTTGTCAAATAGGTGGGGTTCATATACCCATGTCTGAGGTTTCAGCTCGAGCAAATGAGCTTGATGCTAATGCCCAAACAGCAGTGCTTTGCCGTTCAGGTAAGCGCGCAGAAGCTGTGGCTAACTTTTTAGCAACTGATGCTGACTTTAGCCATGTTTCAATAGTAAAAGGAGGCATTTTAGCATGGATTACAGAAGTTGATTCCTCGCTTGAATCGTATTAGCAAATGAGAGAACGGTCACTTACACAGTTAGTATTGCTTTTTCTTCGGGGGATGGCTATGGGGGCTGCAGATGTTGTTCCTGGAGTTTCTGGAGGCACAATTGCTTTCATTACGGGTATATATCAAGAGCTGATTGAAAGTTTGAATTCCATTAATCTAGGGGCTTTAAAAATTCTTTTGAAAGAGGGGGTAAAGCCTTTTTGGAAACACATCAATGGAACCTTTTTTTTGTTTTTGTTCGGAGGTATTATTCTAAGCATTATCTCCTTGGCGAAGTTTGTGGTTCACTTGCTTGAAAATTATCCCGTGTTGCTGTGGAGTTTTTTCTTTGGATTAATCATCGCAAGTGTATGGCTGATTGGTAAGTCTATAGCTAAGTGGAATGCCGGAAATATTATTTTTCTCATCTTTGGATCTACAATTGCTTTTTATATCTCAACAATTAATAGTGTGGCTAGTGTTGAATCGTATTGGTTTATTGTGCTCAGTGGCGCCATAGCAATTTGTGCAATGATCTTACCTGGCATTTCTGGTTCATTTATTTTGGTTTTGCTTGGCAGTTACAAAACTATACTGAGTGCATTGAAAGATAGCGACTTCGTTCTTATCGGTTTATTTGTAATTGGTTGTGTGATCGGTTTGATGTCATTTGCTCGTTTACTGAAAATTTTATTTGAAAAGTATAAAGAAATCACAATTGCACTTTTGATGGGCTTCATGATTGGTTCACTTTATAAGGTCTGGCCTTGGAAGGTTCGTGTTGGAGATGTTCCTTTAGTTGTTCATTCTGATGGCAAGGAAGATTGGATGATGTCAAATTCCCTTCCAGGTAGTTTTGAATCGGACCCTCAAGTTTGTATGGCATTAATTTTTACAGTGACTGGTGTTCTTTTGATTGTATTGCTTGATCGTTTTGCGCCAAAAGAGAGTTATTAACAAAGGTTGATGAAGGATGCATGAGGTCAAGAGAAATTATGGATTAATAGGGAAGAAACTTGATCATTCATTTTCAAAAGATTTTTTCACGAATCATTTTTCGTTGAATCAAATAAATGCATCTTACGAAAATATTGAACTTTCATCGTTGGAGAGTTTTCAATCACTGATTTCAAATTTTGATGGATTCAATGTGACGATACCTTATAAAGAGTTGATTCTTCCCTTTTTAGATGATTTGTCTTCTGATGCTCGGGAGATAGGTGCGGTAAATGTTATCGAGATTTTACATGGGAAATGTATCGGACACAATACAGATGCGTTTGGTTTTCACCAATCGATAAAACCATTTTTTTCGAACAAACACGAGCGAGCAATGGTGCTTGGGACAGGAGGAGCATCTAAAGCTGTAGCTTATGTATTAGAAAAAATGGGTGTAAATGTTATTTTTATCTCGCGTAGTCCAGCTTCTGAATCTGAATTTTCCTACGAGCAAGTAAATGCCCATATGATGAGCGCCTGTAAAATGATTGTGAACACAACTCCGGTGGGAACCTATCCGAATATTGAAGATACACCAGTATTTCCATTTGAGTATTTGACTGAAGAACATTTTATTGTTGATTTAATTTATAATCCTGTCAAGACAACGTTTTTGAAAATGGCAGAGGAAAAGGGAGCTTTAATATTGAATGGAGAATCAATGTTGAAGGAGCAAGCGATGAAGTCATATCAAATATGGACCCAACATGTCTGAATTGAAACGAATAATAGCGCAAGGTGAAGGTCTGTGCTTGGATTTTAAATATCGAATTGATGACCAAAGGAAAATAGCACGTACACTTGCTGCTTTTGCTAATACGAGAGGGGGTAAGTTGTTGATAGGGGTAAAGGATAGTGGTAAAGTTGTGGGTTGTGATCCAGAAGAGGAATTTTATATGGTTGATGGTGCTGCAAGTGTTTTTTGCAATCCGCCCGTACATATCGAGTCGAAAGTTTGGAAGGAAGACCATTATCTTGTTTTGGAAGTGAATGTTCCGGTGGCTGATGCCAAGCACAAAGCCAAAGATGAAAATGGAGATTGGAAGTTTTATCATCGGTTGGAAGATCAAACCTTACTCGTCAATCGAATAGAAATTCTCATTTGGAAATTTAAAAAAGAAGGGAATCAGCGCCCGGAGGTTTTTGATGATGATGTTATGAATTTGATTCAATTGATTGAAGAGCATCAACCCATTACAATTTCAAAGTTGTTTCGAAAGTCCAATCTAAATAAGAATAAGGTGAATCAATTGATTGCAACGTTAGTCTATTGGCGTGTTGTAAACCGCGAAATACTTTCTGCTGGAATTGGTTATTCGATCAGAAAATAGCCGTTCTGAGTATTTAGGTCAGTTCATTGGTTCTAGACATAGATATTTTGTATTTATGCTTTTGGGGCGCTTTGAAAAAAGTATAAGATCAATTGTATTTTGTTGTAATTTATTCGGATTCATAAAAATGTATAATTTTCCTTTGAAGTCTTGCTTTCTTTTGTATATTGACCGATTAAAGTTAAAAACATAGATTAATTATGGGAAGACCAGCGACTAAGCCGGCGAGATTGAAAGATGGGTTTTATATAGAAGTAAAAAACCAAGGTAGTGGTGGTATTTTGATTCGTAGAGATACCAAAGAACAAATGTTACTTGCTGCGGAAGATTATTCAAGAATGAAGCAGGTTACCGTGCTCGGAGAGATGAAGAGTGACAAGTGGCTTGATAAAGTAAAAAACAAGAAAAAATAAACCTGAAGTTTATTAAAACAACAGAAAAAAGACCTCATAAGAGGTTTTTTTTTGCCTCGGATGTTCTCTTTTACAGTCAGTTATGTTTTTTTTATTTGATTTTAAAAAAAACATTGTTTGTATTGCTTGTTAATAGGAATAGAGTGTGTATCTTTGCCCCCGCTTATAACGATAGGCATTAGTAAATCAGGAGGATAAAAAATATTTTAAAAAGTTTTTAAAAAAAGCTTGTTAAAATAAAAAGAGTGACTAACTTTGCCCCCCGCTTAGCACGATAAGCGAATGTGATAAATCGGAATAGATTTTGGTTGATCAGCAAAAGAGTTCTTTGAGATATTGAGAAATAAGGAAACAGCGTAAAATTAGAAATTTTACACATGAAACAACAAACGTCAAGAGCCAACAAAAATTCAAAGTTTTATACAACGGAGAGTTTGATCCTGGCTCAGGATGAACGCTAGCGGCAGGCCTAACACATGCAAGTCGAGGGGTAACATAGAAGAGCTTGCTTTTCTGATGACGACCGGCGCACGGGTGCGTAACGCGTATGCAACCTACCTCTTACTGGAGGATAGCCCGAAGAAATTCGGATTAATACTCCATAGTATTTCTTTCTCACCTGAGATTGAAATTAAAGGTTACGGTAAGAGATGGGCATGCGTCCTATTAGCTAGATGGTAAGGTAACGGCTTACCATGGCTACGATAGGTAGGGGGCCTGAGAGGGTGATCCCCCACACTGGTACTGAGACACGGACCAGACTCCTACGGGAGGCAGCAGTGAGGAATATTGGGCAATGGAGGCAACTCTGACCCAGCCATGCCGCGTGCAGGAAGACGGTCCTATGGATTGTAAACTGCTTTTATTTGTGAATAAACTCCGGTACGTGTACCGGCCTGAATGTAGCAAATGAATAAGCACCGGCTAACTCCGTGCCAGCAGCCGCGGTAATACGGAGGGTGCAAGCGTTATCCGGAATCATTGGGTTTAAAGGGTCCGCAGGCGGATGTATAAGTCAGTGGTGAAATCCTACAGCTTAACTGTAGAACTGCCATTGATACTGTACATCTTGAATTCGGTCGAAGTGGGCGGAATATGTCATGTAGCGGTGAAATGCTTAGATATGACATAGAACACCGATAGCGAAGGCAGCTCACTAGGCCTGGATTGACGCTCAGGGACGAAAGCGTGGGTAGCGAACAGGATTAGATACCCTGGTAGTCCACGCCGTAAACTATCAATACTCGTTTTCGGCGATATACAGTCGGAGACTAAGCGAAAGTGATAAGTATTGCACCTGGGGAGTACGATCGCAAGGTTGAAACTCAAAGGAATTGACGGGGGCCCGCACAAGCGGTGGAGCATGTGGTTTAATTCGATGATACGCGAGGAACCTTACCAGGGCTTAAATGTAGAGGGAATATATTGGAAACAGTATAGCCTTCGGGCCGTCTACAAGGTGCTGCATGGCTGTCGTCAGCTCGTGCCGTGAGGTGTTGGGTTAAGTCCCGCAACGAGCGCAACCCCTATCTTTAGTTGCTAGCAGGTAATGCTGAGGACTCTAAAGAAACTGCCTACGCAAGTAGTGAGGAAGGCGGGGACGACGTCAAGTCATCACGGCCCTTACGTCCTGGGCCACACACGTGCTACAATGGTAGATACAGAGGGCAGCTACCCCGCGAGGGGATGCGAATCTCGAAAGTCTATCTCAGTTCGGATTGGAGTCTGCAACTCGACTCTATGAAGCTGGAATCGCTAGTAATCGCGCATCAGCCATGGCGCGGTGAATACGTTCCCGGGCCTTGTACACACCGCCCGTCAAACAATGGAAGCTGGGAGTGCCTGAAGTCGGTAACCGCAAGGAGCTGCCTAGGGTAAAACTGGTAACTGGTGTTAAGTCGTAACAAGGTAGCCGTACCGGAAGGTGCGGCTGGAACATCTCCTTTCTAGAGAGTTCTTGACATGTTGTGTGTAAGATGACAATTTTATTGTTGTTTCCCTTTTCTCGATACTATTACAAAAGGAAGTCCTTCCTTGCATTAGAAGGCTTTGCTATATTGAAGCAAGAAGGATTAATAGTCCCGTAGCTCAGTTGGTTAGAGCACTACACTGATAATGTAGGGGTCAGCAGTTCAAATCTGCTCGGGACTACTTTTTATATTTGGAGCATTAGCACCGAGTATAATACCTTTTTCGGGGGATTAGCTCAGCTGGCTAGAGCACTTGCCTTGCACGCAAGGGGTCACCGGTTCGACTCCGGTATCCTCCACTGTTACCCATTCGTATTTGCGATATTAGTGGTAGAAGAAGTTCATTGACATATTGGAATTGATTGAAGTAGATAAGAATAACTAGTAAAAATAGAGATTAATAAGTTACTAAGGGCACACGGGGAATGCCTAGGCTCTCAGAGGCGAAGAAAGACGTGATAAGCTGCGATAAGCTACGAGGAGGGGCAAATACCTTTTGATTCGTAGATTTCTGAATGGGGAAACCCGGCATGTTGAAGACATGTCATCCGAAAGGAGGCGAACGCGCTGAACTGAAACATCTAAGTAGGCGCAGGAGAAGAAAACAATAGTGATTTCCGTAGTAGCGGCGAGCGAAGTGGAAATAGCCCAAACCAAGATTGTTTCGGCAATTTTGGGGTTGTAGGACTGGAATATCTGAAGAGTAGTATAGTGGAACAAGTTGGAAATCTTGGCGTTAAGAGTGATAGCCTCGTACACGAAATGCTGCTTAAAGTACCAGTATCCTGAGTATGGCGGGACATGTGAAATCCTGTCTGAATCTACCAGAACCATCTGGTAAGGCTAAATACTCCTGAGAGACCGATAGCGAACGAGTACCGTGAGGGAAAGGTGAAAAGAACCCTGAATAAGGGAGTGAAAAAGATCCTGAAACCGTGTGTCTACAAGCGGTCGAAGCCTACGGGCGACGGCGTGCCTTTTGCATAATGATCCTACGAGTTACTCCTCATTGGCAAGGTTAAGATATTCAGTATCGAAGCCGAAGCGAAAGCGAGTCTTAATAGGGCGACATAGTCAGTGGGGGTAGACGCGAAACCTTGTGATCTACCCATGGCCAGGTTGAAGTTCCGGTAACACGGAATGGAGGACCGAACTGATATACGTTGAAAAGTGTTCAGATGAGCTGTGGGTAGGGGTGAAAGGCCAATCAAACTAGGAAATAGCTCGTACTCCCCGAAATGCATTTAGGTGCAGCGTTCAGGTAGAGTCTTATAGAGGTAGAGCTACTGATAGGGCTAGGGGGCTTCACCGCCTACCAAACCCTGACAAACTCCGAATGCTATAAGATATACTGAGCAGTGAGGGCATGGGTGCTAAGGTCCATGTCCGAGAGGGAAAGAACCCAGACCATCGGCTAAGGTCCCAAAATATATGTTAAGTTGATCAAACGTTGTGCGATTGCATAGACAGCTAGGATGTTGGCTTGGAAGCAGCCATTCATTTAAAGAGTGCGTAACAGCTCACTAGTCGAGCGATCGTGCGTGGATAATAATCGGGCATTAAACATATTACCGAAGCTGTGGATTTTATATTTATATAATCTGGTAGGGGAGCATTCTATGTGCGTTGAATGTTTGGGGTGACCCATACTGGAGCGCATAGAAAAGCAAATGTAGGAATAAGTAACGATAATGCAGGCGAGAAACCTGCACACCAATAGACTAAGGTTTCCTTGGCGACGCTAATCGTCCAAGGGTTAGTCGGGACCTAACGCGAACCCGAAGGGGGTAGTGGATGGATAATGGGTTAATATTCCCATACTTGTTATAACTGCGATGGGGTGACGGAGTAATGAACGGACCGCGCACTGACGGAATAGTGCGTTAAAGGGTGTAGATATTGGAATGGTAGGTAAATCCGCCGATCTAGTCGAACCTGATAGTACCACGAGGCTTCGGCTGAGTGGATAGTGTCCTTAAGCGCTTCCAAGAAAAACCTCTAAGCTTCAGGTTATAACAACTCGTACCGTAAACCGACACAGGTAGTCAAGTAGAGAATACTAAGGTGCTCGAGTGATTCATGGCTAAGGAACTAGGCAAAATGGTCTCGTAACTTCGGGAGAAGAGACGCCTCTAGCAATAGAGGCCGCAGTGAATAGGCCCAGGCGACTGTTTATCAAAAACACATGGCTTTGCAAAAACGAAAGTTGACGTATAAGGCCTGACACCTGCCCGGTGCTGGAAGGTTAAGTGGAGATGTTAGCTTCGGCGAAGCATTGAAATGAAGCCCCAGTAAACGGCGGCCGTAACTATAACGGTCCTAAGGTAGCGAAATTCCTTGTCGG
>Ga0233395_1001540_pt1 | contig 11131 bp, 9 predicted proteins | sample 27DmetaG_FD_186029 | JGI IMG/M metagenome (GOLD analysis project Ga0233395, IMG submission 186029) | Seawater microbial communities from Monterey Bay, California, United States - 27D | ecosystem: Environmental > Aquatic > Marine > Coastal | place: USA: California | collected 2016-10-12 | reverse complement strand
TTTTAATCAAAACATTAAAGATTATATTTTTTCACCTGATTCAGAAATTGGAACTCTTATGAGTTTTGATATAAACGATTCTATATTTGTAATTTCATTAGCTGAGATAAATCCTCCTTCTTTGATTGCCTTTGATGATGTAACAAACCAAGTTAATAATTTGCTATCAGACAATAAAACAGAATCAAAAAAACTTTTACTTGCGGATGAAATAATTGAAGCTAAAGAATCTAATACTGTTGTTACATTCACTTCAGCATACGATTTTATCTCATCTGATACTTTTGTAGATGTTAAAAGAAGCTCTTCATTACTGCCGCAAGAAATAATATATGAGGCCTTTAAAATTAAGTCAGGTAATTCCTTCACATCTGTAGCAAATAATGGGGATACATATATTGTTGATCTTACATCCATCAATTATCCATCAAAAGAACAAATCGATGATGTTTTTGAAGAGTACAAAAAGTTTTCGGAAGACAGATATTTAAATCTTTTTAATCAATTAATAAGTAATGATATTTTTAATTCTTCTAAAGTTAATTTAAATAATATAGTTTTTTAATATGAAATATATCTTTTTAGCCCTATCCTTTTTTCTAATTAGCTGTTCTCCTAGCTCATCACCAGTTGATCTATCAGTTGAATCCAAAGTCTTTCATTATGGAAACGGAACTGAACCACAGGGCTTAGATCCTCACATTGTTACAGGCGTGCCTGAGCATCATCTTTTACTTGCTTTGTGTGAAGGTTTGACTAGCTCAAACCCAAGAGGTGGTGAAAGTCTTCCTGGATCAGCTTCATCTTGGGATATAAGTGATGACGGAAAAATTTATACCTTCTATCTTCAAGAAGATGGAAAATGGTCTAATGGCGATCCTGTTACAGCTGATGACTATGTCTGGTCTTGGAAAAGAATATTAACAGCTACACTCGGTTCCCAGTACCCAGACATGCTTTATTATCTAGTTAATGCAGAGGAATTTCATAATGGCTCTATTGATGACTTTTCAAAAGTTGGCGTGAAAGCTATAGATAAAGACATATTACAGGTAACTCTAAAAGAGCCAACTCCATTTTTTCTTGGACTTTTAAGCCATTACAGTACTTGGCCCGTTCATAAGCCTACTGTTTTAGAACACGGTTCCATTGATGATAGAAATGGTCAGTGGACCAGACCCGGTAATTTTGTTTGTAATGGTCCATTCAATTTAAAAACATGGGAGCTAAATAAAAAAATAGTTGTTGAAAAAAATCCATTGTATTGGGATTCTAATATTGTTGAATTAAATGAAATACATTTTCATCCTGTTTCAAATGAAATGACTGAAGAAAGAATGTTTCGAGCAGGACAACTTCATGTCACTAATACTTTTCCGTCAAATAAGTGCGAACCTGATATTCAAGAAAAAAATCCGAGTTTACAAATACATCCATATATGGGAACTTATTTTTACAGGTTTAATACAAAGAATGAAGTTTTAAAAGATGTTAGGGTAAGAAAAGCTTTAGCTTATTCCATTGATAGAAAAAAAATTGTTGAATCTGTAACTCGTTGTGGGCAAATACCTGCTTATTCATTCACTCCTCCAGGATCAAATGGTTTTTATCCTGATACAAAGATTCCTTATGACATTGAGTTAGCCAAAAGTCTTCTAAAGGAAGCAGGCTATGAGTCAGGTGAAAACTTTCCAGTACTAGAGATTTTATTCAATACTAGTGAAGGTCATAGAAAAGTTGCATTGGCAGTTCAACAAATGTGGCAACAGAACCTTGGTATCAATGTTGAATTAGTTAACCAAGATTGGAAAGTTTATTTAAGTAGAGAAATGATTGGAGACTTTCAAGTTTCACGCGCAGGATGGATTGGTGACTATGAAGATCCAAATACCTTTTTAGATACCCTAAGGCCAAATAGAGGAAACAATAAGACAGGATGGAATAATTTTGAATTTGATAATCTTTTAATAAAAGCCAATGCGACATTAGATCAAGCTGAAAGATATAAAATTTTAATGGATGCCGAAAGACTGTTAATTGATGAAATGCCTATTGCTCCCATTTATACCTATGTAAGAGTTTATCAACTTCATGACGATGTAAAAGGTTGGTATCCAAACATTCTAAGTCACCATCATCCAAAATATCTCAGGCTTGAAAGAGACTAAATAAAATGCTGAGCATTTTCTTAAAACGTATTTTGCTGGCTATTCCTGTATTAATAGCTGTTGCAAGCATTACTTTTTTTCTTGTCAGGTTAGCTCCAGGTGGGCCTTTCGACGCTGAAAAGGCTGTTTCAGAACAAGTAATGAAAAATTTAAATGAGGTATATAATTTAAATGCTCCTTTATCTGAGCAATATTTTGACTATATGTCTGGTATTTTGGTTGGAGATTTTGGCCCATCATTTAGATTTCCTGGAAGATCAGTAACTGAATTAATAATGACAGGTCTACCTGTTACTTTTGAGCTAGCAATTTATTCAATGTTAATTGCTTTATTTATTGGTACTTTGTCGGGTGTTACAGCAGCTCTTAAAAGAAATACTTTCTTAGATTATATTCCAATGTCTATAGCAATGATCGGCATTTGCGTTCCTACTTTTCTGCTTGGTCCTTTACTGGTTTTAATTTTTGGGATAAATCTTGAATTGCTTCCAGTATCTGGGTGGGATCAGCTTCCTGGTGATAAAATATTACCATCTTTGACTCTTGGTTTTGCTTATGCAGCTTATATAGCAAGACTTAGTAGGGGAGGCATGTTGGAAATTCTTAATCAAGATTTTATTAGAACAGCTCGAGCAAAAGGACTAACAGAGACAATGGTTGTAACAAAGCATGCCATGCAAGGTGGTCTGATACCAGTTGTTTCATTTTTAGGACCGGCTGTAGCTGGTTTGCTAGCTGGGTCTTTTGTTGTAGAGACCATTTTTCAAATTCCTGGACTAGGCAGATTTTATGTAGAAGCTGCATTTAATAGAGACTATACGATGATTCTAGGTACTACTATCTTCTTTTCATTTATGATTGTTGTGTTTAATTTATTCTCTGACATTCTTGCCTTATGGCTTAATCCAAGATCAAGGGATATTTAATGTCTAATTCCTCTTCATTATGGTCAGATGCGCTTTCAAGATTATTAAAGAATAAAGCTGCTGTTGGGGGAGCAATAATATTACTTATTTTAATTACCTTAGCAATTTTAGCTCCTTTTATTGCACCTTATCCATATGCGTATCAGGATTTAGATTTAGGTGCCTCACCTCCATCTTCTGCTCATCTTCTTGGTACTGATGTATTAGGACGAGATTTACTTTCAAGGATTTTATATGGAGCTAGAATTTCTCTATTAGTTGGTTTTATAGCCACTACTGTTGCTTTATTTATAGGTGTTTCATGGGGAATCATTGCTGGCTATTTTGGAGGAAAAGTAGACTCTATAATGATGAGGATTGTTGATGTTTTGTATGGTCTCCCATTTATTATTTTTATAATACTTTTAATGGTTATTTTTGGAAGAAATCTTTGGCTTTTATTTCTTGCGATTGGAGCTATTGAATGGCTAACAATGGCTAGAATCGTTAGAGCACAAGTTTTAACATTAAAAAATCAAGAGTTTGTTCTTGCAGCACAAGCTATGGGCGTAAGTAATTTTGCTATGTTTAAAAGACACTTATTGCCTAACATACTTGGACCTATTGCTGTTTATGCAACACTGACCATTCCTCAAGTAATGTTACTCGAAAGTTTCTTAAGTTTCCTGGGATTAGGAATACAACCACCAATGAGTAGCTGGGGAACTCTAATCAAAGATGGGGTTGAGTCAATGGAAGAATATAGTTGGCTCCTAATATATCCTGGACTAACTTTCACCATAACTTTATTTTCATTAAATTTTTTTGGTGACGGTCTTAGGGATGCATTAGATCCTAAAACCTCAGACTGATTAAAAAGCTCTGATTGCGATCTTTATGATTTGACCTGGCATCAATTGATTTGATTTTACCTCATTTAGATCCTTGATACTTTGAACAGTCACATCAAATAATTCAGATATTTTATACAAGTTATCACCTTGTTTTACAGAATATAAAATTGTTCTTTTTTTAGAATCTATATTTCGATGAATATTTTTATTACCGATTGTTAACTGTTGACCAAGTTGCAAAATTGAAGATGAATTAAGTTCATTAATTTTTATTAACTCGACTAACTCAATATTATATTTTATTGCAATATCCCAAAGAGTATCTCCTTCTGAAACTATATGCATTTCATATGGAATAAAATTATTTGAAGATGAGCTACTTAGTGGAATCAAAAGAGTATCATTTACAGATAACAGATCATCATCTAAATAATTTATTTTCTTTATTACTTTTACCTCAGTATCGTATTTAGTTGCTAGACTCCATAGGCTATCGCCGTATGAAACTTTATGTGACATCCAATTAATTTGATTTACATTTTCAAATGGGCTTGTTGGACTATCTAATAGATATGTTTTTTCAATTGGGACATAAAAAATACTTTTATTTTTAGGTGCTGATGCCCATTTTGTGTATCCTGCATTTAGCTTATATATTAATTCGGGCTTGATTCCTAGGTAATCACTGAGTGATAAAATTTCAACCTGCCCAGGAATTTCTATTTTTTTTACTACAGACTCAAAAGGTATATATGGAAGTTGCACTCCATACTTTTCAGAATTGAATACTATTTCTCTTATTGCAATATATTTAGGGATATAGTTTGTGACCTGCTGATTTAATTCTAATGACCAAAAATCTGTTTCCAGTCCTTTTCTTATATTCTTATTTATTTGCCTTTCTAGATAGGTTGGGCCAGCATTATAAGCAGCTAATGCAAGATAAATGTCGTTATCAAATCTTTCAAACAAATATTTAAAATATCCTATTGCAGCATGCGTTGAACGAAAAGGGTCGTGACGATCTTCATTCCACCATGATTTTTCTAAATTATAAAGTCTGCCTGTTTTGGGCATAAATTGCCAAAGACCCACTGCTCCAGATGGAGAAATAGAGAAAGGATCATAGTTACTTTCTATAAAAGGTATAAGAGCAAGCTCTACTGGAAGATTTGCGGCTTCAAGTTCTTGTGTTACATAGTAAATAAAATAATAAGATTTATTGAGATAATCATTAAGTTCTTTCTTATTTTTAAGATGATTGTTAAGAAAAAATGAGATTTTTTTATCTAGCAGGATTTCATCTTTATTATCTGAATTAACAATAATATGTTCCCAAATATTTTTTGGTGGTTTTTTAGTAATCGCAACCTGAAGATTAAAATTAGTCTTAACTTCTAAAGGGGTAGATTCGTCTATTTTTTGCGTTTGACAGCCAGTGATAATAAATAGACTAAATACTAAAGTTATTAAAAAATGTCTTTCCATTGTCTTATTGCAGTAAATATATCTTCTTCAACCTTATTAGTTTTGAATTTATCCATAATGTTAGCTTGAACTTCTTTTATATCTGACCTTAAAAATGGGTTAATTTTTAGCTCAGTTGATAATAAAGTTGGAAGAGTAGGAATATCATTGTTTTGTAAATTAAGGGCATTATTATAACTTGAAATAATGTCTTTATTGAAAGGTTCTACAGTTTTGGCAAATTCTAGGTTATTGATTGTATATTCATGACCGCAATATATTTGTGTATTTTTAGGTAGGTTTTTTAATTTTTGTATTGAGTGATACATTTGTTCAAATGTTCCTTCAAATACACGGCCACATCCAGCAGAAAATAATGTATCACCACAAAATAAAAGAGGTGAGCCATTGTTCTCACAATAATATGCTATGTGATCAAGAGTGTGTCCAGGAACTTCTAGTATTTCAAACTCAAGACCAATGATTGAAAGTTTATCTCCCTCCTTAAGTCTTTTATTTATTGAATCTATATTGTTGTTTGGGCCATAAACATCTATGCCGCCCCTTGCCCATAGATCATCTATTCCACCAGTATGGTCAAAGTGATGATGTGTTATGAAAATAGCTTCTAATTTATATCTATTTTTATCGATAAAGTTGATTAAGTCTTTGCTTTCACCAGGATCAATTACTACAGACCCTTCATAAGTTGTGATTAACCAAATATAATTATCATTAAAAGCTTTTACAGGTTCTATTTTTATCATGTACAAATTTTAAGGTAATTTTATGAAAACAGTTAATATTTATACAGATGGTGCATGTAGAGGCAATCCAGGTATCGGAGGTTGGGGTGCTTTAATAGAATATGAAGATACACGCAAAGAGTATTTTGGAGGCAAAACATTAACTACAAACAACCAAATGGAGATATTAGCAGCTATAGAGGGACTCAAGGCTCTCAAAGAACCATGTATTGTTAATCTTACTACTGATTCAAAATATGTTATGCAAGGCATAACTTCATGGATAGAAAACTGGAAGAAGAATAATTGGAAAAATGCTCAAAAAAAAGATGTTAAAAATAAAGATTTATGGGTGGAGTTAGATAAGTATGCTGCCATTCATGATGTAAAATGGCATTGGGTAAAAGGTCACTCTGGTCATGAGCAAAATGAGATAGCAGACCAGCTTGCAAATAAAGGAATAGATTCTCTATAAAATAATATGGCAAAAAAATATATTATCTTGGATACAGAAACTACAGGTCTTGAAGTTCAACAAGGCCATAGGGTTATTGAAATAGGAGCTGTTTTAATTAATGATAGATCTAAATCTGAAGAACATTTTCATACCTATCTGAATCCATTTAGACTAATAGATGAAGAAGCTTCAAAAGTTCACGGAATTATGAATGAGGATTTGGTTGATAAGCCAGGTTTTGATGAAATCGCAGAAGAGTTTATTGAATTTGTTGATGGTGCAACACTAGTTATTCATAACGCTGCCTTTGATGTGGGTTTTTTAAATAATGAATTAAAGCTAGCATCGTCTAAATATCCATGTCTTGAAGAAATATGCGAGATAGAGGACTCTCTTGCAATAGCAAAAAATAAGTTCCCTGGTCAAAGAAACTCTCTTGATGCTTTAGCCAATAGATTCGAAATTTCAGGATATGATAGAACGTTTCATGGTGCTTTATTGGATGCAAATATTCTTGCAGATGTATACATGCAACTCACAGGCGGACAAGTTAAATTTGACTTTATATCAAATCAAAAAACAACATTAAAAGATGCAACTACTGAAAAAAAGCTTTTGTCAAAAAACTTTGAGCTAAAAAAAATCATTGCTTGCAATGAAGAATTAGAAGAACATGATGCGCGGCTAGAAGATATTAAGAGCAGACATTCTGTTGAACCACTATGGAGTAAGTTAAATTGAAAAAAGTTATAACAAGATTTGCTCCAAGCCCTACAGGAACTTTGCATATTGGTGGGGTAAGAACAGCTTTATTTAATTATGTATACGCAAAAAAATACGATGGTTTATTTTTAGTGCGTATTGAAGATACTGATAGAGAAAGATCAACCAAAGAGTTTGAAAAAAATATTTTAGATAGTTTAGATCTTATTGGATTGTCTCCAGATCAACCTCCAATTAACCAATCTGAAAGGTTGGATGTATATAAGGCTGCTGCAGAAAAAATAATAAATTTAAATCAAGCATATTATTGTGATTGTTCTATGGAAAGGCTCGATAAGATGCGATCTGAACAGCAAGCCAATGGTCAAAAGCCTCAATATGATGGCAAGTGCCGTAATCGTAACCTTACCAAATCTGATAATACTGTTTTAAGGTTAAAAACTCCAATTGATGGAAAGGTTGTAGTGAAGGATTATGTTAGGGGTGATATCACTTTTAATAATTCTGAATTAGATGATTTGATAATAATGCGAAGTGATGGAACACCTACATATCATTTATGCAATGTTGTAGATGATTATGAGCAAGGTGTGACTACAGTCATCAGAGGTGAAGATCATATAAGCAATACCCCTAGACAAATTCACATTCAAAATGCTCTTGGTTACCCAGTTCTTGAATATGCTCATCTGCCCTTAGTTCTTGGTCAAGATAAAAAACGTCTTTCAAAAAGACATGCTGCAACAAGTCTTGAGGAGTATAAGTCAGAAGGCTATTTAGATTCAGCAATTTTGAATACCTTGGCAAGATTAGGCTGGTCTCGAGGAGAAAAAGAAGTTTTTTATATGGATGACCTTTTAAAAGATTTTGAAATAACTGAAATTCAAAAAGCTGGAGCAATTTTTGATATTACTAAACTAGATTTTTTAAATATTCAGCACTTGTCTAATCTAGATTTAAATCAATTTATTAATTTTTTAATACCATTTTTGAAAGAATTAGAGATAGATATTGAGTCTCATTCGAAAAAAGATCTTTTGGTCACATCTATGCGCTCTTCAGCGCCAACACTAAAAGCTATTGCCAAAAATTTAGAATGTTACTTCAAAGATGTAAATGAATATGATCAAACAGCAATAAACAAGTTTCTTTTAGGCTCATCTAAAATTCTTGAAGATCTTAAGCTAAAGCTATCTGAGGTTTATGATTGGAATGAGAGTAGCTTAGACGAGGTTCTTAAAAATTATAGAGAGGAAGAGGGTCTAAAAGTACCAATGGTTAATCAACCTCTTAGAATCGCAATGACTGGGACGACTAATTCACCTTCTTTGGGTTTAACGCTCTCTTTATTTGATAAGGATGAAGCGATAAGAAGAATTGATTCCCTTATAAAATTTGTTGAGATAGGTAATTAAAGAATTCATTACATTCTGTTCTAACGATATCTTTTTTAATCGCATATATTGTGTATCCAAAGTCTCTACCATGTATGTTAGAAATTGTTACTAATTCTTGATCGGCTTTATCGCAGGTATTCTCATCTAAGATCGAGATCCCAAGGCCATTTGCAACAAGGGATAAAGCTGAATTGTAAGAATCTGTTTTTATAATTGTATTAATCTTAATATTTTCATTTTTAATATATTCATTAATACTCGACTCTTCATATAAAGAAAGTAGGTTCGTTACTTCAATAAATGGTAAATGTGATATTTTTTTTAAATCAACATCACTACCTAGCTTATAAGACTTTGAAGATACAAGTTTATGATTGCCTTTTTTAAGAATCTTAGATATTGAATTTGATTGTGGTTTTGAGTTATAGCATATAGTTAAATCAATTTCTGGTTTATACCTATCTTCAATTAAATCGATACTGTTTAGATTAATAAGATTAAATTTAACTTCAGGCTCCAGTTTATTATATTGTTTTATTAACTGAGGAATAATGCTATCTGCAAGAGATGGAGTTGTTCCAATATTAATATAATCTATCGATCTTGTTTTATAAGTATTAGCTATTGCATTAAAGCTTTTTAATTGACTATGGACCACAGAAGCATGCTCATATAACGCATCGGCCTCGAAGGTTGGTATCAACTTCTTACCTTTTCTCAAAAACAATTTAAAATTGAGATTTTTTTCAATGACTCCTAAGGTTTTGCTGATAGACGGTTGAGAAATCTGTAGTCTTTTTGCAGCAGCAGTCATTGAAGATGTTCTATAAACTTCATAAAAAATTTCTATTTGTTTTGCTGATAACATCTATAACCTTTGGTTATTATTATCTTAATATAATAATAAAATTTTTGCTAGACAAGAAAAGTTATAGAGCTATATACTTAAATGGCTTGAATTAATATTTATGGGGAAAGGCACATGTTAAAGAAGTTATTTTTTATATTTCCATTGGTTATAGGTTTATATTCTTATGCTCAAGAAGTTGAAGATGAAGATAAGGCTGATGTTGAAGAGGTTGTAACTGTTGGTTCACAAATTAAAGGTGCATCAATAACTGGGTTGCTTCCAGTTACCGTAATTACAAGTGAGGACATAGATCAAATGGGTATTGAATCAGGCTCTGATTTAATTGAATCCATTATTTCACAGGGTGAAAATACGTTAAATGAAGATCAAGATAGTACTGTTTTCAGTGCACGTGGTGATGTTTCTGGTTTCAATTTAAGAAATTTTGGAGTAGGTAATACTTTAACATTGCTTAATGGAAGAAGAATGGTTAATACTGCTGGTTATAACACTGATTTTGTTGGTGGCTCTACTGTTCCCGTTAAATCAGTAAATGCTAACGAGATCCCTGTTGGTAGTGTATCTAGAGTTGAAGTTCTTAGAGATGGAGCATCTGCTATTTATGGTGCTGACGCAGTGGCTGGAGTTGTGAATACAGTTCTTAAAGATGATTATGATGGATTAACTGTAAGAACTAAGTTCTCAGCTTTTGATCATTTTGCCGAAGAAAACACGCAATTAAATATTACTTTTGGAAAAGACTTAGCTGATGGTGTTACCAATATCAATGCAAGCTATACCTATTATGATGGGGGGGCTAAATTTGCTCGTGAAGACCCAAGATGGTTGGCTGGTAAAGCAATGCTAAATGAATATATTGATTTTTGGAATCTTATACCAGGCGGAGCAGATTATTCAGATGATGGTGCATCTAACCCTTATACGAATGCCTCATCTCAAACTCCGTGGGGCAGGTGGATACCATTAGATGGACATGAAACATCTTGGACAATATACCCAATTGATATAACAGCTTATCCACTGGGTATGTTGGGACCTGATGGAGAGCCATTAATGTATGACAGAAGAAGTAAATGTGAAGCATCCTCAGCTATAGGGATTGGGCCCGATGGTGCTGGAGTTTCTCCTTTAAACTTATGTATTGAAGATTCAACAAGTAGCAATAGAATAAATTGGAATCATGACAGACAAGCATATTCATCAAAAGATAGACATAATTTATTTATATATATAAATAGTGAATTTATGGGATATGAAACTTTTTCTGAAATTGGGTATTACACCGCTGAAAATACTAGACAACTATATGGTTCTTCAACTTTAGGTACTGTTGCTGTAAGTAAAACTCAGTCTCTTATCATTCCAGAAACTAACCCATATTTGAGAAAGATATTTGATTATTATATGGCTTGTCAGGATGATACACTTTCTTCAAATTTAAATTACACAACAACTCCTGATAACTGTAATTTAGATGGATCAACAAGCTCTAAGAGTGACTTCTTTAATGATAGTTATTCTACTTATGGCCCAATGGCTGCTG
>Ga0233395_1001534_pt1 | contig 11147 bp, 8 predicted proteins | sample 27DmetaG_FD_186029 | JGI IMG/M metagenome (GOLD analysis project Ga0233395, IMG submission 186029) | Seawater microbial communities from Monterey Bay, California, United States - 27D | ecosystem: Environmental > Aquatic > Marine > Coastal | place: USA: California | collected 2016-10-12 | reverse complement strand
CTTTGTTGTTCTCTGCAGACCATCTTTCAGTAGTTCTAGCACCACCAATTAACATGTCTAAGATTTCAAGATCAATTTCCATTGAAATGTACTCACTTAATAAAGAAGTAAGTTCAGCTTCAGCATCAATTGAATGATAAGCATTAAGATCCTGAGCGAACTCTGGTGTCCATTGTGCTTTCAATTTTCTTGTTTTAGCAACAACTGATTCAGATTTCAACTCTACGTTGATTTCTGGAATGTTGATTGATCCAGCAGGATTGTCTTCAAAGTCTCCTCTTGTGTTATCAGCAGGTTGTACGTGGTATTCCATTGCACCTGTGATAGATACTGCAGCAGTTGCAGATTTAGCTACTACGAAGTTTACATTTCCTCCACTTAAGAACGTAAGTTCTGGGTTAGTAGTAATATCTGTTGAACCAGATAATAATCTAAATGCTCTTACACCTTCTGCGTCAGCTCCTGATGGTAATCCGACAGCTACTGTAAAGTAGTCAGCAATTGCAACATCGTTGTCAAATGCAACTGATGCAGAAGCAGCAGATCCAGTTGCAGCAGCTGATACAGCTAATGAACTAGTTGCGATAGAGTATCCGAATGCACCAGCACCGTATAAACCACCAGCAGCATCTACATCTACTCCTAATTTGTTAACTCCAGATGCATTTCCATACATGCTAGCGTCAGCAGCTCTACCGTTTCCAGCAGTTCCGTATTTAAAGTCTAAGTAAAATACTAGACCTGAAGGTAAGTTCATTGGTTGAACCGAGACGAAATCTTTAGATGAGATTTGAGCGAATACCTTTCTTACTAAAGGTAAAGCAACTCCTGCCCATTGTTCTGATCCACCACCGGCTGCTCCGATTGCGTTTCCTCCTGTAGATGATTGCTCAGCTACGATTTGTTTTGCTTGATTTTCTAACATGATTGCCATGTTATTAGATGTTTTAGCATCTAAACCTTCAAGCAATCCTGATGCTCCCCACTTGTCTGCAAGTTTAGCAGCATCGTCTTGCAAGGCTTTATAGCCATTTGCACTTTCTAATAAAGAATTAATTTCCATGATTAAGGTTTGTTAAATAGTTTTTTTAAATTTTAAATAATACCAGCTAATTTTTGCATTCTTTTTACAGCAGCGCTAACTTCTGAAATTACCTCTGGTTTAGAAGCTGTAGTTCCAGTCGCTTTAGATGCCATTCCTAATTTGCTCTCGTTAGTAACTTTTGTAGCTTTCTTAGCTACAACGTTATCAGAAACAGTTTCGAATACTAATTTTACTTCTTTTACTGTTTCAGCTTTGTCAAATGCAGCAATGATATTAACTTTTTGTGCTTCAGATAAGTTATTAGTCTTAAACACTTTGTTAACATATAATAGTTTTGCATTAAGAAGATTAACTTCTTGTAGTTGGTTCTGTAAGTTTTGGATAGTATCTAAAGCTTCATTTAATTCAGAATTATCTTCTTCTTTAATTTCTTCTTCTTTTACTTCTTCTTTTACTTCTTCTTCTACTTCTTCAGTTACTTCTTCTTCTACTTCCTCGTTAGTTACTGATTCTAACTCGGCTAATAGTTCGTCTAGGTCAATTTCTTCATCTTCAGCTCCAACTTCCATATCACCCTCAGGTTCTACTTCTGCTCCAGCGTCCATGTCGTCCATGCCTAATTCTTCTTCACCACCGTCGCCCATTTCTTGTGCGATAATGTCACGAATAAGATCTTTAAGGTCGTCCACTTCCATGTCCTTTACCTCTACATCTTCTTCAGCTTCTTCAGCTGCTTCTTCTTCTCCAGCGTCTTCAGCTTCGTCTTCAGATTCTTCTGAATCATCCTCTGCTTCTTCCATTGCTTTTTCATCCTCCATAGATTCTCCTTCTACTGTCTCTACTTCAGTTACTTCTTCAGTTTCGTCTACCTCTACTTCGTTTACTACTTCTTCTTCAACAGATGCATCATCCATCTCTTGTAATTTAGCAGCTAACATATCCTTTAAGTGTGGAGTTAACGATTCTTCTAAAGCTTCTTTAGCATTAGCAATAGCAGCTTCTCTAATAGATTTTGCTTCAGCAATAGCTTGCTTGAATAAATCTTTGTTTGCCATTTTAATAAATTTGTTTGGTTTCTACGATTATTGTAATCGTAATAGGAAAGTTTTTACAAAATATAATACAGTATAGATCACTGTATATTCGTATATAAATATATACTATTTACCAAAAACAAGAAAACCACCTATAAAGATGGTTAACTTTCCTGCCCGTCGGTAGCGTCCGAGGAATTATCTTACGAAACTAAGTCTTCTACAGCCCCTTTTATAAGGGTGCTGACCTCTGTTCCTTTTATTAATGCTTTAGCGCTATATGCAGCTGCTGTAGCCCATTTAGTCTTTTTTAACATGTTAACTGCTTCGCCGCCTGCAGAGCCTGCCATACCAAATATAATTATAGCATATAAAATTTTAGTAATACCTTTTTTCTTAGCTTCATCTTTTGTAAAGATACCAACTATACGTTTAATGGGTGCCATGAATGCATCTTCATTTTTATGCGTGAAGTTATACCACCATTCAGCGTTATTCATCATTCCTGGTTTATTATACTTCTTAGCTAACCATTTAAACATCTTAGCTAGCATGTTTGCTATCGTATTAGAAACTAGTATGTAACCTACTATACTTACTATAGCAGCTTCATTAACCTGTCCTTCTTTAGATTCTATATCTTCTTTATTAGCTTCAAGTTCCTTCTCTACTGTTTGTGCTAGTTTGTTAGCCATTGCTTCCATACCAGGTTCTATAACTGTAATTTTTTCCCCAGATCTCAAACTAGTATCTTCTTCAAAGATTATATCCTGTAATTTCATTAAGCTCTTAGTATATCGTTGATAATAGAATCTAATCCACTATATTTGTTTACTTTCTGTTTACCTTCTTGTAAAGATATAGGATTCATAAACGCACCATGTGTAGATGGATTAGAAACAAAGTCCCAACACACCAATTCAAAGTCTGGTTGAACTTCTAAAGTACCTTCATTAGTTTGAGTAACTGAACCTGTACCTCTGGATGAAATCCCTATTGTATGTCCTGCTTTTATAATCTCTTTTACAATGTTTCCGGCTGGTGTGTTTAGTAATTCTACACGTCCCATAAGATCGTTTCCTTTCCACCATAACTCTTTTACTATATGAGAGGCGTTCTTTAAGGAGACAATGGGAGATTCAGGGTGATCAAGTTCTCCGAATGCATTACCATTCTTTACAAACTCTTCTATATACTTTGATGATTCTCTTTCTAATATAGCTTTACTATAAGTACGGCCATTTTGATTTTTTGCGATTGCTCTTTGCATTACGCCTTCCACTTCATATACTCCAGGTTTCTCTTTTGATTCCCTTAATATAGATTTAAATGGTGTTACTTCTATTAATAGTTGTGCCATAGTCTTACTTTTTAGTCTCTCTTAATGTTCCATTTAGAGGTGCTGAATAGACTGTCTGTTTTTCGTCTTCTCCTATATTAGGTACTCCTACATCCTGTCTATCTAACTCTCTTTTAGATATAACTTTTACTTTAGGGGTATCTAGTCCTTTAGTAAATCCTGCTTTAGTAACAGGTCTTAAGTCTTTATTAAAAGCTGATTCTATAGCTGGAGCTAGAAATCCTCCAACTTTTAATCCTTCTTCATTTCTAATGTCTCCTAATGTATGGTAGACTTTCTGTATCTTTGTTCTTGTCTTGTCGTAGTACGATTCTATATCTGTTACTACGTCTTGCAGTTGTATAATAGCTGCTTTCATTCCCTCAAAACCGCCGTATTGCTCAGCAAACTTTGCTAATTCATTTGTAGCTGCTTCGTTGATTGTTCCTTCTTCTAATACTTTAGAGATTATTGCTTTGATATTTTCTTTTACGATTTCATCTTTTTTAGCTAATTTTAAAGCTGCCTGTCTTACTTTTAACCTTTTGATTTCTTTTTCAAACCCCTTAGGATTTTCATCTTCAAGTTTTTTAATTTCCTTTTCTATATCTTTATCAGCAACCATATTTTCTTTTACGATTTCATCTTTACCCATTGCTTTTTTAATAGCTTTGTCTTTAGCATGTTTATAATCGTCTCCATCAACATCTCCGTCTCCGTCAAGATCTTTACCCTTCTTTTCTTCAAGATTCTCAACCATAAGTTGAGTCTCTAAATAACTAAGTACATCTTTTTTAGCAAACTCTATCATACCAGGCTCTGTCATTGGTCCCATTTTCCACTCTTCCCAGGCTTTAATTAACATATTAACACCTTTATCAAACATAGGTCCCATACTCTCTACATATCCTCCAGTTTCGTAGTCATTTTCTGTTACTACTTTTCCACCTTTAGTCTTCTTTCTTCTACCTTCTGCTATTTTACCGTATGTTTTAGATCTCCTACCTTCATTTGCACCATGCATAATATCAACACCTAAGTTATAATGCTCTCCTAAAGCATACATTACCTCTTCTGCTTCTTCTGCTTCTGTAGTATCGTTATTTGCTGCTCTATCTTGAATAAGAGAGATAAACTCCTGTAAGCTACCTACTCTTTCATTTACTACTACTTCTGCTTCTTCTAATTGTTTTCTACTTGGATCTGCTCCTTCGTTAAAACTAACTAAAGTTTTCTTAATAGCTTTTTTAAAGTTTCTTAAGTGATCTAATGCTTCTACTTTATCTTTTTCTTTTATAGAATCAATAGCGTATGATAAATGACTTCCTTCTGAGTGGTAGTTAACATCTTCAAATGAATCAAATAATGATTGAAGTGTTTCAATAGGTGTATTAAGTCTAATTTTTAGTCCAAACTCTAACATACCTTCGTAATCAAACTCTTTTGAGAACATATCTCCAGGTTTAAAGCTCTTTACTACTTTATCTTCCTGTCCATATTTCTCTATATCTTTCATCTGTTGATCAGACATTGCTTCTTCTACTTCTACTTCTTCGTCGTAACTATCTCTATTGATAGTTTCATACTCATTATAGTTAAACCAAATATCTTCAATATTATCTGTATCTATTTCCCCTGAAAATATATCGTCTTTATGTGTTCTAATGAAATCTAATGCTTGATCTGTATTAATCTTATACCCTTTATCGTCACCTGTAATTGTTAGTGCATCAATGACTTTTCTCATAGCCATTTTTCTGTCGTGGTTTACTGTTCTTTTTCCATCTATACCTGGTTCAGTAGGTATTGGTTCTGCTTCTGAGATTTTCTCTTCTAAGTATGCGTTTGTAATATCTTTATAGTCAACTTCTTCTTCTTGTCCATCTTGATCAACTGCAAAAACTGTATCGTCATGCCACATAGCAGCATTATCATCATTATTAGAGTTTGGATTGTATATGATTAACTCTCTTCCATCCCTTAATTGAATAAAGGCATCATCTGCATTTCCTAAAGCTTTTAAAAGAGTATCTTTAGTATAATTCTCTTTTAAGTCTGCTTTTTTAGTTCCGTTGAACGTATCTACCTCTTTACCTTTTTTAAACTCTACTGGTTTATCATGTTTATCAACTTTAGAAGATTCTCCTGCTAATAAATTAAGGTAGTGTAAACTATCTTTCTTCAAATTAACTAAAGCTTTATCCTTAGCCTTTGCTAAGTCTTCTTCAGATACTTTGTCTTGAGACATAAGTCCCATTGCTTCAAGTTCAAAATCCGTACCTCTACGAATTGCCTCGTCGGATAGGTTGTAAACTTTTTCTTCTGCTTTTTTAGCATCAGAAATCATTCCCTTACTTTTAAGAATTGATACAGTATCTTCAAATCCGTTGAATTGAGATATTAAATTTGGCAATGCCATGCGAGCGTCTCTAACGAATTGTGTTTTGTTAAACGTTTCGTTTACTACTCCTCTATACTTTTCTGTTAACGTTTTCATCTAAATATTCAAACATTTTAGTGTTATGTGGTCTTTTATTTTTTTACTATCTTATAACCTAGTCTTTCAGCTTGTTTAGTAGCTCGGTTTTTCTTATTCCCTTTACTAAAAGCAAAAGGAGTCTGGTACCCTGCTACACCTGCTGTTGAACTTAGTTCTTCGATTACCTCTCTTACAGCTTTTAATACTACACTTCGTTTCATAGTTTACGCATTTCGTTAACTAAGTCGTAATATTGCATTAAATTTATAAGGTGGTTATCGCTAATTTTTTCAGTCTTCTTTAGAGTTTTAATACTCTTAAGTACTTCTTGTAGTTTAATCTGCACTACTTCATCTTTTATCTTAGATGCTAATTCATTTACTTCAGCTCTAATTTTTTCTACTTCTTCATTAACTAAAGTTCTTAACCTTGTTTTTGAATTTACTGATGTAATAAATTCTTTAAGTATATTTTTCTGTTCCGGTAAAAGAGTTTTGTAGTTATTGTTGAACTTTTCAAGAAGTATTTTATATGTTAATAATCTTAAATCTTTATCATATTTTGAGTACTCCTCTATTAACGTATCTTTTACGGTATCTTTATCTACTTGGGAAGAAGTTAAATGCTCTAAGACTGTAAATTTATTATTTACTAAGAAGTCTGGGTTAACTAATGTATCGTTATTTTGAGCTTCTAATAGGCAATATAATGCTGCGAGAGGTTTATAGTCTCTAACTGATATAGCAAAGAAATCTTCTATGTTGTAGTTTTCTTTAATTTCTGAGATTAGTTTATATTTTGATTCTCTTAAAGTTTTTTGGTTAAGTTTCCTTGAAATCTCTGTTATAGAGGAAATCACAGTTTCAGCTTTTGCTTCACTTAAGTTATTATTCTTTAAGATATATTCGTATAATTTTAACTCTTTTGCTATTACGGTATTTCCGCCAAAGTACTTCTTTAATATACCTACAGCTGCAGATTCGTTCTTTGAGAGCGTATCAGCTGCTATTTGTTTAACTAACAATTCGTAAATTAAACCAGTATTCTTAAACTTTGAATGTTTTATCTTCATAATATACGGTTACTATATATAAATATGGGTTAGTCCTCTAAATCTTTAAGTTGATTTTCATCTAATAGCTTAGAAGGGGTTTCTTTTGTGGATTCAAATATCATTTCCTTACTGTTTTCGAATGAATCTTTAATTTGATGATATATAGTTTGTGCTTTATTTGTATTTAATTCTGCAACATTTTCATTATCTGATTCGAAACCTCCATGCATTCCATGTACTCCTAATCTATCTCTTCCGCCCATAGGGTCTGCATTAGTTCCGTAAATTGATGCTTTTTCTTTCGGTCTTCCGCCTTCAGGTCCTATTTCGTTATAACCTGGTGGTACTGATCCAGGTCCTCCGCCTTTTTCTGTTGATGTTGCTCTTCTACCGTACATAGAAGCTAAATCATGTGGTGTACCGTAAGATCTTCCTGATTTAGCAGGATCATTTCCTTCTGCTTCTACTTGTGCTATTCTAAATGCTCGTTTAGCATCCTCTCTTACAAGCTCTCTCATTTCATTATATTGATCCTCAGATAAATTAAATATGTGGTCATATATGTAATCAGTAGAGAACATTTTAGAGTCTTTCATTTGATTAGCTAAATCAATCTTCTCTTTAAGGAGTGCTACTTTTTCTTGTTCGTATACTACTGATGGGTTCGTTAACTTGATTTCAAAGTTTGTTAGGCTCTCTCCTGTAAATCCTTGAGTATATAAATGTACTAAGGCAATTTTTGTTAATTCAGATTCTACTATCTTTTGTATTCTTTCAACTGTTCTAGCAAATCTTATATCTTCTGCTGCTAAAGTAGCTTTACCACTTAAATCTCCTTCATATCCAAAATATGCTTTAGGTATCTTTAAAGCAGCAAACATTTTAGACTGCAAGTACTGTATATCATTAGTACCATCGTAGTCTAATCCTTTGGTAGTTTCTATTCTAGTAGAAGCATCTCCTCCTCTTACCGGTACGTAGAAATCCTCCATCATGTTCTGCATGTTAAACTTCAAGTTATATTGTCCTGTTTTAGGATCAACATAAGGAGTTTTTTTCATTCCATTAACAGTCTTTTGCATAAACTGATCAACTTCTGCTGGAGGTATAGAACCAACATTTACAAAGAAAGTACGTTTTTCTGGAGCTCTCATTATACGGTGAATTAACATCGCATCTTCCATTAACGTAAGTTGTTTAAATATTTTTCTAGCTGGTTCAATAAAAGATCTACCGTAAGGTAAGTAAGCATGATCTGATATTAATCTAAAGTGTGCTACTTCGTAATTGTCTAAGACTACAGCTTTAGAATCTCTTTTTGGTATATATGTAGGGTCTTGAGAAGAAGCAAGCCCATCTGGGTCAATTGTAAATTGTACTTGGGCGGGTTTTTCCGGATCTGCTCCTTCGTGTCTACTCATATTATAAACCGTATAAGGTAATACGTTATAGACTCCGAATTTTTCTGCTACTTCTAATTTTAAAAAGTAATCTCCATGCTTACACATTCCTCTGACCCATGACCATAAATTAAATTCAATATTTAATACATCATAAAAAAGGTTATATAGTACTCTTTGTAAGTTTTCGTCTGAAGATTTAATTGAAAGTACTTCCCCCATATCGTTTTTAAGCGTAGCTTCATCTGCTAATATATCTAATGCTGAAGCTATTATAGGGTCTGTATCCATTGCTTCGTAATCAGAGTATAACTGTATACGGAGAGATTGGTAATTAAGGTTAGGATTAAATAGATTTTTGTTATTGTATATATGTAATCTTGAGAACCTATCCACTAAAGAATTAGTTTCAAAATTACCAGTTGTCTGTATTTTATTAATATCAGCTACCTTTAGTTCGGTTCCGCCGATGTTTCTAATTATTACATCTGATGAGAAGAGTCTCTGTAGTCTTGGAAATAATGATTTATCTGCCATTCAATGAATATTTTAATTCAGTATATATTATAAATAGCTCCTTTATAATAACCAAGATATATCTTCTTGTTCACCGAAGCCATTATCTATAAGATAAGGATTATTTTGTTGGGAACCAACTGATCTCATGATTCCTTTATTTTGAAGGTTTAAATTTTGAAATGAGGATAACTGTGCTCTTGCTAAGTCCATTCCTTGTTGACGTAACCTTAAAGCAGTATCCCTTACGTATAGTGCTGTTGCGCATGCTATTAGTAAATCATCATTGTATCCTACTTGAGCTTGAGGTTTACCGTTTTTCCATACAAATACTCTCATTTCACCTATTAACCTCTTTGATTGTATTGTAACTCCTCTTTCTCTAATATATTCAATCATCTTAGCTATTACTAGTGGTCTGGTTCTAACTGACATTGTAAAGCCTGGTACTAGTTTATCTCTTTCAAATTTAGTCATATAGGACTCTACTGTTTCCATTTGAGATGTAGAGCTGTAATATATGTTACTATACTGTCGTTCCATTATCTGTTCTATAGTAGCCCATCCTATATTTGCATTTTCTACTACTAAAAGTGCTTGATTGTATTCTGTTGCAATACCCACCAATACGTTACCGTAATCTTTTGGGGATAGCTTACCTTTATACTCTCCTACCTGTGTTGCTGTTTCTACATCAAATATATGGAAGGCGGAATAATCAGCTGAGTCTCCTCTAGCTACATCGGCTACAACCATATATGATTTTGTATAATCAACTCCTTCCCATATCCAAAGGTTAGTATCTACTCCTCTTTTTTCAAGAGGTTCTTTAAGGTAAGTTTGTTCGTAAAACATCATATCATCTGGTTCAAATACTGTATCTCCAGATGCTAAGAAGTCACAATCACATTCCTGTCCTGCCATTCTAGGACCTAAGTCTCTATCTTGTTGCTCTCTCCATTCTTGATCTCTCTCAGGGTGTACTGTCCAAGGTAACCTTATAGGTAGAAATGAATTTTCTCCTGATTCAGCTTTATCCCATGTTTGGTGAAACCAATTACCAATTCCGTTAGGAGTTGATAGTGCCATACACTGTCCACCAGTTGCTAAGGTTTGTTGTGCAGCTGTAAACGTTTCTTCAATGTTATCAATAAAGGCGGCCTCATCAATAAGTAATAAGGAAACTGCTTCGGATCTTGCTGCGTCCGCATTAGATGATTTAGCTGTAATTTTTGATCCATTTTTTAATCTTAAGGATAATTTATTTTTTTCTAGTGCTGGTAGTTTTAACCATTTTGGAAGCTGGTCGTACATAAACATAGTTTTAGAAACTAAGTTACGTGCAGTTGCTTGAGTTGTTGCTAAAGCTAGTACGTTCTTATCTTTATGAAACAACATTAACCATAATGAGTAACCTGCAGCTAGAGTTGATATACCTAGCTGTCTAGATTTTAAAGTAATAAGAAATTGATTATCTCTAAATAAATGTAAAACTTTACCTTGAAAAGGGTAAAGGTTAAATAGTATTCGACCTCTAGTAGGATGCTGTATATAACAGTATTTCCTCATGAAGTACTCTGGATCTTTAGCACACTTGATGTACTCTTGTGCTATGATCTTTTTTATGTCTTTTGCCATAACTACTTTGCTTTGTAATCACACATTATATGTGATGGGTACAATTTGCCTTGTTTATTTCTGATATTGATCTTAAACCTATACTTCTCAGATTCAAAAACAATGTCTATTCTTTTACCAATACCTGTTTTACCGCCGTATTGTATCTCTATACCGGATATAGGTTCTGATGCTTGTTTATTATATTCATCACCTACGAAGAAAAATTCAGTCTTCTTACCTCCTTTTAACATGAAGTACCCTGTACCTATACCGCTTTCAACTAAATTAAATAGTTTTTCTTTATCGTAATCATTAGTGGCTTTGTGGTATTCTGTAAAGTTGGTACCTGTCTTATCTTCTCTATACTCGTTAAAAACTCTACAGAATAATTCATTATCAATTCCAAAGGTTTCTAGTAGTGCCACTCCGTCTGGTGTATCTATTTTACCGTCTATAAAATCATCTTTTGGGAAAACACTGACTGCTACTCCTGCATTAAAAAATGTTAAAGTCCCACCGTACTTCAAAGAAAGATATATTCTCTCTGCCCCTTTAATTATAGTTAAATCTGTTAACGTAGCAGCTATATTCTCTCCTGTAAATCCTACTATTGGGCCCTTATCTGTAAATTTTAAAGGTCTTCTTTTATTCTCACCGCCT
>Ga0233395_1001532_pt1 | contig 11150 bp, 7 predicted proteins | sample 27DmetaG_FD_186029 | JGI IMG/M metagenome (GOLD analysis project Ga0233395, IMG submission 186029) | Seawater microbial communities from Monterey Bay, California, United States - 27D | ecosystem: Environmental > Aquatic > Marine > Coastal | place: USA: California | collected 2016-10-12 | reverse complement strand
CAAGGGCTCTCTGTTGGCGAATCCTCATTATCCTTGGTACGGAACTAACCGATTTTGGGAAAAGCATTTAACCATTCCAGGCGAGCTTGACGTGTATGGTGCAAATTTGGTCGGAACTGCGGGAGTTGCTGTTGGTTTTAATAACGCGATTGGATGGACACACACGGTGTCAGATTCTAAGCGCATTACTCTTTATCAGCTTACCTTAAACCCTGAAGACCCAACTCAATACCGCTATGAAGGGGAGTGGCGATCCCTTGTGTCTAGAGATGTAACCGTCAATATTCAAACTGATGATGGCATTCAAAAAAAGACCATGTCGATTTGGTTTAGCCACCATGGACCTATTGTTCAGATGCCTGGGCTTGGTTGGACTGAAAAAACAGCTTATGCCGCTCGCGATGCTAATACTGGCAATATTGATGTCATTTCTCAGTGGTTGGCTATGGGGAAATCCCAGTCTATGGATGAGTTTATTGAAGCTCACAAGATGTACAACGCAATGCCCTGGGTAAACACAATATCGACCAGTGCTGAGGGGCGAGCAGTGTACTTGGATAATAGCAACGTGGGCGCCCTGAGTGACGAGGCAATTAAGGCTTGGAATGGTCGAATCGAGCAGGTACCTCAGTTAAAGCAACTGTATTTAACCAAAGGCTTGGTCATTCTTGATGGGAGCACTCGTCGAGATGAATGGATCTCTCACCCAAATGTTCCCATATCTGGCACAACGCCATTTGAGCAACGGCCAATGATTGAAAGTGAGTTTTATGTTTTTAACGCCAATGACAGTTACTGGTTGAGTGACCCAAAGCAGCCGGCTACGGGTTATTCTCCGTTATATGGTGCTGTTAATACGCCACGGAGTGCTCGAACTAGAATGAATATACACCTACTTGAGGGTCTAGATGGGTTTGATTTTCGGGGGGAGGATGGTCTTTTTTCCGTGCAGGAGATTCAAACAGCACTTTTTGATAATTCAGGGTTATCTGCCCATTTGCTTAAACCTCAATTACTTGAGCAATGTGAAAATACACCAAAAGTTACAATCAATGAAGTCTCGATTGATTTAGCCCACGCGTGCTCTATTTTGGCAAGTTGGGATAATCGTTATGACCTAAATAGTCGAGGTGCAGTGTTATTCAGAGAGTGGCTTACTCGTTATGATTACACAGCAACTCAGTATTCAGGAAAGTTATTTGCAGATAAGTTCGATGCAGCCAAACCGGCAATTACTCCCGCAGAGCTCGTTCAAACTGAGCGCCCATTAGTTGCATTGGCAGAGGCTGTGGAGTTACTCAATAATCAAGGTATCGCCTTGGATATACCTTTGGGTGATATACAAAAAGCACATCGTGCGGGTACAACGTTTCCAGTGCATGGTGGAAACAGACATGAGGGCATCGCTAACCTTCAGGTTACCCGACCTTATATTGATTCTCCCATATTTTCAGGAGCGAATGACCGCTTAATGGACAGTCAAACACTGAGCAGTAGTGGTTACAATATTGCTCATGGTTCTAGCTTCATAATGACCCTTAGTTTCACCGAAGCTGGGCCTCGCGCTCAAGCTATTTTGTCCTATAGCCAATCTGGCTCTCCAGGTGCTGAAAACTTCAGTGACCAAACGGCGCGCTACAGAGATAAAGCTTGGCGAGATATTCATTTTGAGGAAAGTGAAATAGGTAAACATGCGGTCAGTCGTTTACTACTACGTGAATAATAGATTCATTGATAGGTAGTAGAATTATTCGTCTTTGAAGTCTTGGGTTAGAGTGCCTTGTACTTTAAGATTTTTTATTAGATTCTCTACTTTTATAAATGCAACTAACCCAAAAACAAAGCTGATTACTGCTAATCCGTCCATCATATTTACCTTTTAGTTTAAACTTGAATGCAATAATGCGTCACAGTGGCCTTGGGCAATTTAAAAAATGAGATCAGAAAGCTGTAAGAGTTGCTGACAATCTACTGCTTAATGTCCTCAGAGAGGGTTTGCATAAGGTCTTTATTTTCCGTGCTCCATCTGCATAGTGATTCCATCACAGGCATAAAAGATTGGCCAAACTCTGTTAAAGAATACTCAACTTTTGGTGGGATTACTTCAAACACTCTGCGATGGATTAATAAATCCCTTTCAAGCTCTCGCAGTTGCTTAGTCAACATTTGCTGAGTAATAGGTGATAACGTTCGCTTTAGCTCACCGAATCTGACAGGATCGCCCTGCAGATTATAGATGATGGCAATTTTCCATTTACCACCGATCAACTTTAAAGCATTTACCACGGGGCTTTTTAAAGCGTTTACCAACGGGCGTGAACATTTAGTCATGGTTTGTTTTTGTATACCAGTATGAATATGTTGTCTACTTGTTAAAAACACTGTAGTCAATATATCATACCATCCGAAAAAAACAAATTCGTCATAGATCACAAACCAACAAGGATAAATCAGTATGTCAGAACAAACTTCAAGAGAGATCATCTCCACAGTGACCAGTGCAGGAGATATAACCATCTCGATTGCTACTGTAGCAATACCAACGCCATCAGAAAATGAAGTATTAATCAAGGTGGAGGCTGCGCCAATCAACCCATCAGATCTGGCTTTGCTGACAACCTTCGCAGCCGATCTAGACAGTTTGACTGTTTCAGGTTCTGGTGATGATACTGTCGCCTCAATGAAAGTGCGTCCTGCTCTGATGAAAGCGATGACGCCGCGATTAGACCAGCCCATGCAGGCAGGTAATGAGGGTTCTGGTGTTATTGTCGATGCCGGAGCAAATGTAAAAGACATGATAGGCAAGACAGTCGGAGTAGCTGGTGGCGCTATGTACTCACAGTACCGATGTGTACCTGCCAGTAGCTGTTTAGTAATGGATGACAATACAACATCCGCGGAGGCGGCGTCTTCATTTGTAAACCCACTAACGGCTCTAGCTTTTGTTGAAACCATGAAAATGGAAAACCATACAGCGATTGTAAACACAGCAGCAGCGTCAAACCTTGGTCAAATGCTGGTTAAAATTTGTAAAGATGATGGTATTCCTCTTGTTAACATTGTACGTAAGGCCGAGCACGTCGAGGTGCTTAAGAATCTGGGTGCAGAGTATGTGGTCAATACCAGTGATGAGAGTTTTACCAAAGATCTGGTAGCAGCGTTAATAGCCACAGGTGCTACTTTGGCATTTGATGCAACCGGTGGTGGCAATGAGGGTAGGCTTCCGGGTCAGATTCTAGCGGCAATGGAGGTTGCTGCTAATGCAACGGCTACAGAATATAGCCGTTACGGTTCAGATACCTATAAGCAAGTTTACATCTACGGTGGCCTGGACCAATCGCCGACGATTTTAAACAGATCATTTGGAATGCAGTGGGGACTTGGTGGCTGGTTATTAACTCCTATGATTGGACGAATCGGAATGGAACGCTTTGGTCAGATGCGTGAGCGGGTCGCTAAAGAAATTACAACGACCTTTGCTAGCCATTACACTCAGGAAATTTCCTTTGAGGAGATGTTAAATCCTGACATTATCAAGGCCTACGCAAAGCAAGGTACGGGAGCGAAGTATTTAGTAACGCCCCACAAATAGTAAAATGATTTTTAAATTCGCGAACTTGAGAGAATAACTATGCCAGAGATGACATTATTAGGTTGGTTCCACACCATATTTGGTGTATTTGCACTGGTAACTGCGTTTTATACGTTGCGCCACTATAAAGTAATATCTATGAAGCACTTGCCTGGAAGGCTTTATGTGTACATTACTATTTTTGTCGCTGGGTCGTCTTTAGCGATATACAACCAAGGTGGATTTGGTATAGCACATTGGTTGGGTGTACTAACTTTAGTGGCAGTTGCTGGTGGGATTGTGATGGAAAAGTTCACGCTATTTGGTGGCTTGTCCAAGTATTTTCAGGCCCTAGGTTACACCAGTACTTTACTATTTCATATGATACCTGCAATTACTGATTTCTTAAGGCGCCTGCCAATTGGGGACCCGTTTGTGGATTCATTTGAGGATCCCCTTATTCTGAAGTTTCATTTGGCATTTTTAGTTATCTATTTGGTTGGATTAAGCTTGCAGATAAGATGGTTAAAATCACAGCCTGCATCCTAACCTAACCTAACCTTGAAAAACATTTGCTCTCAGTCACAGCTTAGTTCGATGCTAGTGACTGAGATGCAATTCCCTCTAGTGTCCGTTGGAAACGATCAACAGCGGTTTGGTCTGCAGTAACATTTTTCATTTCTTTTTTAATACTAGAAACTACCTCTTCGACCTCAGATGATTTATTTGCCTTTATAAGCCCAGCTAGCTGTGAGAGTAGCTGTCGGACATTGTCTGCGGTGACTGATGACATAGCTTTGGCACGTTCAAATTGGTCCACATAAGCACTGGCTACAATAGGCATATCTGGCCATGCCATTGGAATTTGTTGTTGTGGATTGAATAATTTACTTGGACCCATAGCTGGATAGGCTAATGCAGCAGCTGCTATTTCGTTAGTACTCAAGAACTCGCTGGGTAATAACTTTAATACATCTAAGCCACGAGCTATTTCTGTGCCATAGATAGCGCCTTGGTAATAATAAACCGACCAAAATCCGCCAGTTAGCAACTCTTTTTCATCGATTGGCCCACGATCAAAATAAGCAATTTCTATTGCATTAGCTGAGTCGGTAAAGTCGATCACCGAGATTCCACCTTGGTACCAGGCTTGTATGAAAATATCTCGTCCAGGTACCGGAATAATAGACCCATTATGAGCAACACAATTTTCCGTCTCTAGCTGTGGCGCTGGGATTTTATAATTGCCTTTAAATTCCAGTTTTTGGTCGATAATGTCATAGATGGCATCAGCACCCCAAGTTATTGGGTCCCAAGCACGGCAGCGGGCTCGGCCACCGCCACCCCACTCATCGGTAAAGAGTATCTTAGTCCCATCATTATTAAAGGTTGCCGAATGCCAGTAGGCAAAGCCAGCATCTGTTACTGCATCGATTCTGGTTGGTTTTCGTGGATCAGTTATGTCAAATAGAATGCCATTGCCAGAGCAGGCGCCGGCAGCTAAATTTGCACTTGGAAAGACTGTAATATCATGACACTGATCTGTGCGGTATGTTTCTTGAGTGTCATCACCGTGATCACCACCGCGCCAAAGGCCCGCAAGCGCTCCAGTTTCAGGGTCTGCGAATACCGTTGGACTATCGATGATGCGGGATTTTGAAGGATCATCCACAGGAATTTCAATTACATCAATGCGAAATAGGGCGGTTCGATCATCTCCCGGAGTGCCATCGATACAGTTTTCCAGTTCTTCTTCTTTTCGAACACTAGATGTACCTGAGTTATAGACTAGTATTTTACCATCGGCGTCTGGGCCAGAAACCACTGAGTGTGTGTGTGAGCCTCGGCAGGTTTGTACAGCACCAACTTGGACAGGGCTAGTGATGTCAGAGATGTCGAATATGCGAATACCTCGGAAACGTTCATCGCTGATATCTTCACTCACGCCTTGTAAACCGCAGTCTAGTCGGCCACGTGTTTGTTCTACTGACATAATGAGCAGATCGCCCACTATGGATACGTCACCTTGACCTCCAGGACAAACAACCGAAGAAACTAAGTTCGGGATACCAGAGTCTTGAAGTTGATACATGTTAAAACCATGGTAGCTTCCAGTGACGAGGAGATCATCACTAAAAGCCATGTCAGTATTAGAAAAACTAAGCATAGGATAGCGTAGAGCATTCGCTGACTTCTGGGTTGTCTTGGGCTTGTCCTCTTCATCTACTTCATTTTTTAGAGCGGCCGCGCCACGAGCTGCTGGATTATTAGGATCATAAAAGCCAGGTGGCTTGCGCTGAGAGACGACTAGCTCTAGATTCAGAATTGCTTCTTCAGCGTTGAAAAGACCGGGCGCTAAACCTGCCCGAGGATCGCTAGAAAGACCTACTAGTAGTTCATTCATACGTTCGATTTCAACTGCTTGATCATTAGCTACATCTGAAACAAATTCATTTAGTAATGGGTCATAGGCTGAACCGGGCTGATCTCGTAATTCCTTGACCATTTTAATGGCACCATCATGATGGGTAATCATCAAGCTCAGAAACAGCTCATCAAAGTCTATACTTTTTGAATTGACTAAGTTTGTCATTTGTTCTGCAGTAGCCATGCCAACCATATCGTGACTCATGTGACTTGAATGATGATCTGCAGGGTCAGGCACCATCTCAGATCGCTCTTTTAGCCAGTCTTGCATAAGCATTATTTCATCGTCCTGAGAAACGTCGATGCGGCCAGCGAGATCTAAAACGTTCTCATTGTTTGTCCTGTCAGATGCAAGACGTGACATTAATAGTGCTTGGTGATGATGAAGAATCATTCCCTGCATGAAATGGACATCGGCAGAAGTGTAGGATGAATCCGCGATAGCTAGTGCGGTAGTAGCATCCAGAGTTTGTGATGGCTGACCGGGTGCGCCGGGCTGGACTATGGGAGCATTAATTTTCTCTATGGAAGCAAATACCCAGCTACTTGATACAGAAATGAGAGTGGCTATGGCCATTTTTTTTATCAAAATATTGTAATGTCTCATGTATAAACTAACGCTCCTCGGATATCGGTATATTTAGGTTTAAACTATTATTTAAGGGTAATTGTAATTACATATTTGATGATCCAGCCACTTTATTATCAATTGCAGCAAGAGTATATAGGCGCGGTCTCATGAATGTTGTGAGGCCATTCAATATTGAGAGAAAACGTTGCCTAAGCACTTGCCTTAACACCACAGATTGACAGTGGTAATAATTTTAAAATCTAACAGTAGGCAACCGCCCAAAATATATTGACATTAGTAGTGTCAATATGTAAAAGTCTTATATTAGAAAATATTCAAGTCAGTGATGTATTAGCTAATGAAAAAGATTATCGCAGTAATATTGGTGGGATTACTCGTGCTTTTCAGTTTGGGATTCTGGCAGCTATATTTCTCAGCCAGACCACCGTTGACGATTAATCCTCTGGTCCTCTCCGGGGATGGCAGTCAAATTGATTACTGTGAACTACCGATCCTTGATGGGAGTGGCAAGTTAGCCGCAGATATTCCCAAAGGAAACACGCCCGATTGTGGCTATGACCATTTTCCTATGCCGATTTTGTCAGAGTGCACAGAGCCTCTATCAGAGCAAGCAGATGATATTAGGGGATTATGGAAAGCTGTGACCGGTAAGGTAGGTCATTTTGAGCGGGTTGAGCAATGTGGCTCGCGGGTAGTGGTAACCGCCGCGGGGATTATCCATGATGCGGGGCCTAATAGATCTGGTGGTTTGACTTCAAACGATACTGATGGTGCGGTTCTGTTTACCATTGGCGATAAAGAATATTGCCCTCGAACATCTGCCGGCGTGAAATGGAATAAAGGAGTGCTGGATTTTCATGTATTTGGTTGGGGACCGGTTGTTGTCAAGCGTTACAGGGAAGGAGAGCAACTGGTATGGGAATATGCGGATGGAAGTACTACTCGTATGGACAGAATTTGTAGGCTACCCCAGGCATACAAGAAGCCCAAGCAAAGAGGGCCTCGTTATAAAATTTGGTAGATTAGATAACGTGAATAGTATTTTAGATATAAGAGGTAATGTATGAGGAAAACGCTGACGATCATCATCTCGCTAGTCATTGTAACAGCGTCGATTGGCTGGTTTTTCCGTACCGAAATATTACTGGGAGTGATTAAATATCGCTATTCTTCAGTAGAGGTGTCTGAACCGCGTGATATACCTTGGCAGCAAGGGCCAAGTGAGAACAGAATCCCCAATCTGGAGCGTCCGCCTAATATTATTCTCATTGTTGCTGATGATTTAGGTCATAACGATATTTCAACCTTTGGGGGCGGTATTATTCAAACTCCCAGCATCGATCGCTTAGCCGAAGAGGGTGCAATTTTCAATCAATCCTACTCTGGCGCTAGTACCTGCGCACCCTCCAGAGCCATGATGATGACTGGCCGTTACCCCACGCGCACCGGCTTTGAATTCACCCCAACCCCCGCGGGGATGGCAAAGATGGTTTCTCTAGTTGGTAGTGATATGGATCTCAGCCTACCGCCAGCTTTTTATGACCAGGCAATGGAGGCTAAGCAACCGCCCTATGAGCTAAAGGGCTTGCCTCCAGGAGAGATAACGATTGCAGAAACGTTAAAAGACTCGGGTTACTACACGGCACACATTGGTAAATGGCATCTTGGAAGAAGCAATGGCATGTCACCCCATGAGCAGGGGTTTGATGATAGTTTGCTAATGGCAAGTGCACTGTATCTTCCTGAAGATGATCCGAATACAGTAAATGCTAAGATTCCGTTTGATCCCATTGATAAGTTTTTATGGAAAGCTCTTACCTATGCCAACTCCTTCAATTCAGGAGATGATGACCGGTTTAAACCCAAGGGGTATTTGACTGATTACTGGACGGATGAGTCTATTAATGTCATCAAGGCTAACAAGAACAGACCTTTCTTTCTTTATCTTGCACATTGGGGCCCCCACACGCCACTACAGGCTACCCGCGAAGATTATGACGCGGTGGGCGATATACAGCCCCACCGTAAACGCGTTTATGCCGCGATGATTAGAGCGATTGACCGAAGTGTTGGCCGAGTCCTAGATACTCTTGATCAGGAAGGGTTGGCAGATAATACTTTGGTCATGTTTACGAGCGACAATGGCGGCGCGGGTTACATCGGTATACCTGAGGTTAATCAACCTTTTAGGGGCTGGAAAATTACCATGTTTGAAGGGGGGCTGCGGGTCCCTATGATGATTAAATGGCCTAGTAAAATTACTGCTGGCACAGTAGTTGACACACCTGTAGCGCACATTGATGTAATGCCAACTTTGGCAGCGGCAGCTGCTACCCAGTCAAAGGCGGCAGAGATAGATGGCGTAAACTTATTGCCTTTGGTAACGAGTCAGGGCGACCAAAGTTGGGATCGAGAAACGTTGTTTTGGCAGAATGGGCATTATCAGGTAGTGCGTCACGGGGATTGGAAGCTACAGGTTAATGACAGACCCACCGATGGATTACAGTATTGGTTGTTTGATCTAGCAAAGGACCCAACAGAGCAAAATAATCTAGCCGCAGTCCGTCAAGACAAGGTCAAAGAATTAAACGCGTTGTTGGTTGATCATCAAGCAAATGCAGTGACAACTCTTTACCCTGCTACAACTCAAATGCCGGTAATGGTTGATAAAACGCTAGCAGAAGAATTTGAGGAAGGTGATGAATATGTTTATACACCCAATTAATCGGGCGAACAACCAACAGGGTTGTTACATTTAAGCTGATCATAAGGATTTAGATTTTTTAAGTGTCGGGTAGAGTTTTAAGCAAAAGGGCTGACATAATTTTGTCAATCAGAAGAATCATCATTGGGCTTATAAAGGTCCCACCATACGAGTAACCCTCCTAGTATCATCATTGATCCGTAACCTATGGCAAGTACCATTTCTCCGCTCATAATTGTTCTCCAGCACGTAACTCATAATTTGTTATTGCGTTTTCATATGGTTTTGCATAAAAGTTAATTAATAGCGCTACAACAATCACTCCGGTGATGATCATCATCTTTGGCCAGATCAGTGTCCGTGCTATTTCCTGTGAATCCTGATTGTTCGTTGGAGCTTTGTGTAATTGTTCCCGAAAGTTTTGTGATTCAAGGCTAACGCTTCCAGAGGCGGAAACCAGTAGTACAGTAATTAAACTGATGGCACCTCCAACAAGGATTGGATCCATGTAAACAGGTAGGTCTACACCCGCAAAAAGTGTGAGCAAATTGGCAATAACATTACCCATGAATCCACTGACCATTCCCCAAAATGCGCCTGCTTCAGTAATACGTTTACTCCAAATACTCATAAAAGCAACCACTCCCCACGATGATGCGAACACTGGTCCGGCAAAGTAGGTTATCCAAAAAATATTGGTTGGTAATACTAGGCAGAGAACGACAATGATTAGTCCCATGACGATCATAGTGTATCGTGTAGAGCGCAACTGCTTCTTTGGGTCATTAGAGTGCTGAAAAATATCATTACTGGCACTAAATCCAACAAGAGATAGAAATGTGGAGGCGGAAGAAAGGCCGGCTGCAAGAATACCGCACACTAACGTAGCGCCTAAAACAGTGGGCATTATGTTTATCGCAACCCAAATTAAGGCGCTTTCAGGTGGGTCGATGTTAGGGTTGATAAGATTGACTGCGGCCGCGCCGAAAGTAATTACAAGGTAAAAAAGGAGAACTGCCATTGCTGCACCGCAGGCAGATCGGATGACTACATGCTCATTTTTTGCCATCAGATATCGGCTTGATTGCCAAGGACTGACTGCAACCACCACACCCCATGCGACACCTAGGATAAGAGCCCAAATTAGTCCCTCTGCAGGTGTTTTCCAAGTACTGTCGGGACCGATAACGCCATGCCACGAAATTATCTCTGGTTTTTCTTTGTAAGTTGCTAGTTGTTCTAAACTGGAGTCCCATCCTCCACCTGCTTGAACAATATAATACAAAGTAATCAGCGCTACAGTGGAGAAGAGCACGAACATAATGGTGTCTGTAAGTATGACGCCTTTTGATCCAGAGTAGAGTGTGAATGCTGTATAACCCAGCCATACCATGATAATGGATGTGGTATATGAAATATCACTTACTTCAGTGACAATTAGAGAAACACCCCAGGTGACGGCAAGAAGATAACAGGTCAAACCGATGACAATAGTAAGTCCGGCAAACGCTTGGAGGCGTCGACTCTGAAAGCGCTGCCCAAAGAACTCAGGAACAGTAAGGGCGCGGCTACGACGTAAATAGCGCCCGAAAAATAACGCCCCTATTACGTAGCCCAGACTGTTAACTCCAGTCATGATGATAATTAATGGACCATGGCCTTGATAGGACATGCCCACTTCTCCAAGAAACGCATTGGTGCTTAAAAAACTGGCAACAAGGGTACCCACGATAAGCAAAGTGGGCGCATTTCGCCCGGCTACGTAATAATCATCTAAATTTTTGACCTTGCGGCCTGCATACCAGCCAACACCCAAATATACGAGGATACTGAGAACTACTGAGATGAGAAAAGTG
>Ga0233395_1001527_pt1 | contig 11166 bp, 5 predicted proteins | sample 27DmetaG_FD_186029 | JGI IMG/M metagenome (GOLD analysis project Ga0233395, IMG submission 186029) | Seawater microbial communities from Monterey Bay, California, United States - 27D | ecosystem: Environmental > Aquatic > Marine > Coastal | place: USA: California | collected 2016-10-12 | reverse complement strand
AAAAAAACCCTCACAATGGAGGGTTTAGTGTGATCTAATTGGCTCTTCTATTCCAAGAGATCTTTCATCTTTTTGTAATTTTCTGTTTCACCCAATGATCCATAGATATTCATGAGCGTTTTGATAGCCTGTTGATTATTAGCTATATCAACTAATCTATTGAGTATTGGAATACATTCGCGATAAAGATCCTCACGATTTTTCAATAATTCATCATAACGTTTGTTATCAGCAGCTGAGCGACCTAAGCCATCCATTTCAGATATAATATCTGCTTCTTCTTCAAGGATAAGAGAAACAAGGTTTAAATAACCCGCTTCGTAGTTAGGATCAAGTTCAATCGTTTTCTTGTAATACCCTTCAGCCTCTTCTTTATTTTTTCTTTGAGCACTAACTACCCCAAGATTAAAATATAAAGTGGCATTGTTAGGATCCTGCTCAATAGCTTCCTTCATAAGAGATTCAAAACGATCATTTTCTTTTAATTGAATATAAAGATTCGCTTCAGTCAAAATCAGGTTTAAATCTTTGGGATCTGACTGTCTTGCTTCTTTGACCGCTTTCATTGCCATATCATTGTCTCCCATTTGTGCATAAATTAGAGCTATATTCTTGATGATTTCGGGATATCTTGATTCAGACTTTTCAATTCTAAAATCAGAGTAGTCTTTTGATTTTTGATACAACTCATATTCTGATAAAGACAATTCAACTTCTTCCCCAGACTTGGTAGATATAGCGAAATAACTGGTCGTTATTCCTTCGTATTTAATATCCTTTAACTGTTTGTAGTAATCTAACGCGGTATCAAGTATTTTACCATTTACTGCACTAGAGGCAGCGAAATATAAATAATCCTGATTGACTTCTTTATTGATAGTATAGGCCAAATAAAGTTTTGAAGCAGCTTCAGGATAGCGTTGGGCACCATTATCTTCAATAGCGCTGTTTACTAATTCTGCTACCATTGTTTGCATTTGAGTTTCATAAGTTGGATCATTACCTCCTGCTTGAGTAAACGCTTTATATTTTTCAATGGCAGATTCGTAATTCTTATTAGCTTGAGCTATCCGAGCTTCTAGGTAAAGTTTTTGATTTAAAACTTTTGTGTCTGCTCCTTCAAAGAGAGCTGCATTTGTTGAAAGCATATCACTTGCCCCTTGAACATCTCCAGCGTCAAATAATTTAACTGCTTTTTTAACTTCTTTCTTTTGTGCGACTGAAAGTGAAAGAGTTAGGATTAATAGTAAAGTGAGTGTTTTTTTCATTTTATTTATTTGTTTATTTTTCTATGATTTATTCAATAATAGTGCCATCATTGATCTCTAAATCATTTACGTCCTCTACGGGATCATCGTCTTTCATCACTTTGGCAACAGCAGCAATCGTATCATCTCCTTTCAGATTGATAAGCTTAACGCCCTGAGTTGCACGTCCCATTACTCGTAAACTACCTACCTCCATTCTAATGGCAATCCCTGATTTGTTAATAATCATAAGGTCGTCTTGATCAACTACATTTTTAATCGCTACGAGTTTACCCGTTTTTTCAGTAATAGAAATCGTTTTAACTCCTTTTCCTCCACGATTGGTCACTCGGTAATCTTCTAAACTAGAGCGTTTACCATATCCATTCTCTGAGACAACAAGAATGTTTGTGTCCATGTCATTTGCCGCAATCATTCCAACAACCTCGTCATTTTCATTATTCAAGCTTATCCCTCGCACTCCAGAAGCACTGCGCCCCATAGGCCGGGTTTTACTTTCTTCAAATCTAATGGCTTTTCCTGATTTGACCGCCAACATGACATGACTATTCCCATTGGTTAATTTGGCTTCTAATAATTCATCTCCTTCTCGAATACTAATAGCATTAATTCCATTTGTTCGTGGACGAGAATATTGTTCTAATGAGGTTTTCTTGACTTGCCCCTTTCGAGTTGCCATAATGACATAGTGACTGTTTATGTAATCTTCATTTTTTAGATCTTGCGTACAAATGAAAGCTTTTACTTTGTCATCTTGTTCGATATTAATTAAATTTTGGATTGCCCTACCTTTTGAGGTTTTTGATCCTTCTGGAATTTCAAAAACACGCATCCAAAAACATTTCCCTTTTTGGGTAAAGAAAAGCATGTATTGATGATTTGTTCCTACAAAGAGGTCTTGAAGGAAATCTTCATCTCTTGTTGTGGAAGCTTTTTGACCCACCCCTCCTCTATTCTGAGTTTTGTATTCTACCAAGGGTGTGCGTTTGATGTAGCCTGCATGAGAAATTGTAATAACAACTTTTTCATCAGGAATCATATCTTCCATACTAAAGTCACCTCCAGCATATTCAATTGTAGAACGCCGCTCATCACCATATTTTTCTTTTACTTCTAACAACTCTTTTTTGATGATGTCCATTCTGCGGTCCTTTTTGTCGAGGATGTCTTTTAAATCAGCAATGGTTTTTAAAAGCTCGTTGTACTCTGTTCGAAGTTTGTCTTGCTCAAGACCCGTAAGTTGTCTTAAGCGCATCTCAACAATAGCCTTTGCCTGAATCTCTGAAAGTTCAAATCTTTTTATCAAATTTTCTCTGGCATCCTCTGGATTTTTAGAACCTCTGATGATAGCAATAACTTCGTCGATATTATCGGAGGCGATGATTAACCCCTCGAGTATGTGGGCGCGTTCCTCTGCTTTTCGCAACTCGAATTGAGTTCTACGAACCACCACATCGTGACGATGTTCCACAAAATAGTGAATCATGTCCTTCAAATTTAACATCTGAGGTTTGCCTTTTACTAAAGCAATGTTATTTACACTAAAAGAAGATTGTAGTGAGGTAAATTTGTAAAGTTTATTTAAAACAATATTGGGAACAGCATCTCGTTTTAAAACATAAACTACTCGCATACCATTTCTATCAGATTCATCACGAATGGTACTAATTCCCTCAATTTTTTTATCATTTACCAACTCAGCAGTTTTCCGAATCATTTCAGCTTTGTTGACTTGATAAGGAATTTCACTAACAATAATACATTCCCTTCCGTTGACTTCCTCTATATTGGCTTTGGCACGAATAACCACACGCCCCCTTCCCGTAAGAAAGGCTTGTTTTACTCCTTCATAACCATATATGGTTCCGCCTGTAGGGAAATCTGGAGCTTTGATGGTTTGAATCAACTCTTCAATGGTGATCTCGTTATTGTCTATGTACTGTATCGTACCATCAACAACTTCAGTAAGGTTGTGAGGTGGCATGTTGGTTGCCATACCAACTGCAATTCCGGAGGTTCCATTAATTAAAAGATTGGGAACCCGTGTAGGGAGTACGGTAGGTTCTTTTAAGGTATCGTCAAAATTTAGCTGTAAATCAACCGTTTCTTTGTCGATATCAGCCATTAGGTCTTCAGATATCTTGCGCATTCGAGCTTCGGTATATCGCATTGCAGCAGGACTATCTCCATCTACAGATCCGAAATTACCTTGTCCGTCTACTAACAAATATCGCAAGCTCCATTCTTGAGCCATACGCACCATAGTGTCATAAACAGAACTATCCCCGTGTGGATGATATTTTCCCAACACCTCTCCGACTATACGTGCGGATTTTTTGTAGGCCGTATTAGAGCGTATTCCTAATTCGTGCATTCCATACAATACACGACGATGAACTGGTTTTAATCCATCTCTAACATCGGGTAATGCACGTGACACAATGACAGACATTGAATAATCAATGTAAGCCGATTTCATTTCATCTTCAATCTTAATAGGAATGAGCTTATCTGCTTCGTTCATGATATATATTTAATGTAGCTAAAATAAGGAATCAGCACCCAAAATTATATTATTACAAGGCTATAATTAATAAAATTATCAACAGATTTTAAGGGTGATTTGGTGGTAAATATTACAGTAGCTTTTTTTGTATTCTTAATATTTTTTTGTCTATTAGCGTAATGCTAGAGTTTTGGTCTGCTTTTTGCGACGTAAAGATTTAAATAGTGAGCTATGGATGATAATTTTTCGCCTCGCGTCAAAGATGTAATCGCTTTCAGTAAAGAAGAAGCCCTTCGATTGGGTCATAACTTTATCGGAACTGAACATTTGATGCTAGGTATTTTAAGAGACGGAGGAGGAAAAGCGATTGCAATTTTTAATGCAATTGAAATAAATCTAGAAGAATTGAGACGAAAGGTTGAAATACTTAATCCCGCAGCAATTGATGATGCACAGCTTCTAAATGACAAAAAGAATCTTCATCTTACTCGTCAGGCAGAACGCGCTTTAAAAACCACTTTTTTAGAAGCTAAACTTTTTCAAAGTGAACTGATCAACACCGTTCACCTTCTTCTTTGCATTCTAAGAAATGAAAACGATCCAACAACCAAACTTTTAACGCAACTCAACGTTGATTATGATATTGTAAAAGAACAGTTTAAACTTATGTTAGCAAACGATTCCGACGCTTATGATGATCTGCCCTCAGGGTCTTCTTTTCCCGAAGAAAAAGACAACGAAGGTGAAGGCAAAGAAAACCCATTTATTCCCACTTCTGAGTCAAAAACCTCCAAAAAATCTAAAACTCCAGTTTTAGATAATTTTGGAAGAGACATTACAGCTCTAGCTGAAGGAGAGAAACTCGACCCCGTAGTAGGAAGAGAAAAAGAGATTCAACGTGTTTCTCAAATTTTGAGTAGAAGAAAGAAGAACAATCCATTACTGATAGGAGAACCAGGCGTAGGTAAATCAGCTATAGCTGAAGGATTGGCTTTGCGTATTATTCAAAAACGCGTTTCCCGAGTTCTTTACAACAAAAGGGTTGTTAGTTTAGATTTAGCAAGCTTAGTTGCAGGAACAAAATACCGAGGACAGTTTGAAGAAAGAATGAAGGCCTTGATGAATGAATTGGAGAAGAACGATGACATCATCTTATTTATCGATGAAATTCATACGATCGTAGGTGCTGGTGGCGCAACAGGTAGCTTGGATGCTTCCAATATGTTTAAACCAGCTCTTGCCCGTGGAGAGATCCAATGTATTGGAGCTACTACCCTAGATGAGTATCGTCAGAACATAGAAAAAGACGGTGCCCTCGAAAGACGTTTCCAAAAAGTTCTCGTAGAGCAAACCAGTACCGAAGAGACCTTAGAAATCCTTAAAAATATAAAAGAGCGCTACGAAAATCATCATAATGTAAACTACACTGATGAAGCCATAAGCGCATGTGTAGACCTCACCGATCGTTATATGTCAGATCGCTTCTTACCAGATAAAGCTATAGATGCTCTAGATGAAGCTGGCTCGCGAGTACATATCAACAATATGAGCGTCCCGCAAGAAATTATTGATCTTGAAAGTCAATTAGACCAAGTTAGAGACCTTAAAAATTCCGTAGTCCTCAAGCAAAAATACGAAGAGGCAGCTAAACTGAGAGACGATGAAAAACGCGTAGAGCGTTTGCTTATCGAAGCTCAAGAACGTTGGCAAGAAGAATCTAAACTCAACCGAGTTACCGTTGGTGAAAACGACATTGCAGATGTGGTTTCTATGATGACAACCGTTCCTGTCAATAAAATCGTCAAGTCAGAAAAAAACAAACTATCCAAACTCGCAAAAGTCATTGACTCAAAATTAATTGGTCAAACAGAAGCAGTAGAGAAGGTTGTAAAAGCAATTCAAAGAAATCGAGCAGGACTTAAAGCTCCAGATAAGCCCATTGGCTCTTTTATCTTTCTTGGTCAAACAGGGGTGGGTAAAACACAGCTCGCTAAAATCTTAGCTTCAGAAATTTTTGATACGGAAGAAAATCTGATCCGTATTGACATGAGTGAGTACATGGAGAAATTTGCTATCTCTCGCTTGATCGGAGCGCCTCCGGGTTATGTGGGTTATGAAGAAGGTGGGCAATTGACCGAAAAAGTTCGTCGACGTCCCTATTCGGTAATTCTTTTAGATGAAGTAGAAAAAGCACACCCTGATATTTTTAACATGCTACTTCAAGTCTTAGATGATGGCTTTTTAACAGATAGTTTAGGAAGAAAAATAAACTTCCAAAACACCATCATCATCATGACCTCCAATGTAGGTGCGCGTCAAGTTAAAGATTTTGGCCGTGGACTTGGGTTTGAAACAGCTTCTCAAAAAGCGCAGTCTAATGATATTGAAAAAAGTGTAATTGAAAAAGAATTAAAAAAGACCTTTTCTCCCGAATTTTTAAATCGTATTGATGATATTCTCGTTTTCAACACTCTAGAGAAAAAAGACATTCGCAAGATTGTTGACATTGAATTGGTTCACCTCATTGATCGTATTTATCAATTAGGATATAAAATTGAGATTACTAAAGCTGCAAAAGATTTTATCGCAGACAAAGGATACGACAGCAAATACGGAGCAAGACCCTTAAACCGTGCGATACAAAAACACGTAGAAGACTTAATCGCTGAACACATAGTTAACAATTCCATTAAAGAAGGAGACACTATCTCTATCGATAAAAATAAAGATCAAGATATGCTGGAGTTAAATGTGAATCAAAAAATTGAAACTTCGTAACAAATCATACAAAAAACTCTGAACTTTTTAAAAGTTTAAATTCTTGTCGCTTTTTACTCCACAAATCCTTTAAAGCCCAGCAATAAATATTATTTTTGCGCTTGTTAAAACGAAATACTCCTGTATCTCGTTTAAAGCGTAAAGTTTTATGAAGGTTTTAAAATTTGGTGGTACATCAGTTGGTGACGCAAAAAGTCTTAAGCATGTTGTTGATATCGTTAAAAACTCGGGTGAGCAACAAGTTGTTGTTGTATCTGCATTAGGAGGTGTTACAAATATTCTTGTAGAAATGGCAGAGATTGCTAGTGCAAGAAAAAATAATTACAAAGAACATCTAAAAACCTTAGAGGTTTGTCATTTAAACCCAATTCAACACTTTGTGCCAGTTACCCAACAAAGCGTAATCATAAGTTTCTTGAAGTCTCAACTAAACCAATTGGAGGAAATATTAGCATCTTTATTTACGATAAACGAGCTCACTCCTAAAAGTCTTGCTAAAGTCTCAAGTTATGGTGAAGTACTTTCAAGTACAATTATCTTCCATATTCTAAAAAACCAAGGTTGTAATGTAGAGTTAAAAGATGCAAGAGAACTTCTTTTTACCCACACTAAAAACGATCGCGAAGTAGTCAATCACCAGCTCAGCTCAGAAAAAACATGCGCTTTTTTAGCAGAAAGCAAAGCAGCTATTGCACTCGTACCCGGTTTTATTGCACAGGATGAAGAAGGAAACACGACTACATTAGGTCGTGGGGGTTCTGATCTTACCGCATCACTTCTCGCAAATTATCTTCAAGCAAACGTCCTTGAGATTTGGACTGATGTTAGTGGAATGTTTACCGCTAATCCAAAACTTGTAAACCAAGCACAGCCTATTTCCAAATTATCTTATGAGGAGGCTATGGAACTGTCACATTTTGGTGCCAAAGTAATTTACCCTCCTACACTTCAACCTCTTATTGATAAAAATATTCCGTTTCTTATAAAAAACACATTTGATGCCCAGGCCCCAGGAACACTCATTGACCAAAATGGAGTTGAACAGGGAGAGGGTACCACTGTAAAAGGAGTAAGTCATATTGAAAATGTAGCTCTAATTAGCCTTGAAGGTAGCGGCATGATTGGGATTCCGGGTTTTTCTAAACGCTTGTTTGAATGTTTGTCACTCAAGCAGATTAATATCATCATGATTACCCAAGCCTCATCAGAACATTCTATTTGTATTGGAGTTCGATCTGAAGACACCGGCCTTGCAAAGAAAACAATAGATGAACATTTTGCTTTTGAAATCAGCCTTAGCAAAGTAGAGCCAGCCAAAATTGAATATGATATGGCAAATATTGCTATTGTTGGTGACAAGATGAAAGATCATCAAGGAATTAGTGGAAAACTCTTTAGTAGTCTAGGAGCAAATAATATAAATATCCGAGCCATTGCTCAAGGAGCTTCAGAACGTAATATTTCAATCGTCATCGATAAAAAAAATACTCAAAAGGCTCTTAACACAATTCATGAAAGTTTTTTTGAAGAACAAACTAAAGAATTAAATCTATTCATCACAGGGGTAGGCAATGTTGGAGGAAAGCTCCTTGAACAGATTGACAAGCAGAAAGAATATCTCCTTGAGCATTTAAGATTAAAAATTCGTGTAATAGCGCTTTCCAATTCTAGAAAAATGCTTTTAAAAGATGGCCCTATTGCATTAAATCAGTGGAAAGAAGAATTAGATAACAGCTCGCTAAAAGCAGATCGAGATGCTTTTTTTGAGCATGTAAAACAGCTTAATCTCAGAAACAGCATCTTTGTGGACAATACCGCCAATGAAATAATTGCTGAAGAATACGAACGTTACTTGGCTCATAACATAGGAGTCGTTACTTGTAATAAAATAGCTTGTGCTAGCTCTTTCATCAACTATTCAGATCTGAAGAAAACAGCGCGTCGTTTTGGAACACCCTTCTTATTTGAAACCAATGTAGGAGCAGGTCTTCCAGTAATCGATACACTTAATAATTTAATTGCATCTGGAGATAAAATCTTAAAAATTCAAGCCATACTCTCGGGGAGTTTAAATTTCGTCTTTAACAATTTTAATTCAAAAACCTCATTTAAAGAGGTCGTACAAATAGCACAGAATGAAGGTTATACCGAACCCGATCCAAAAATCGATCTAAGCGGGGTAGACGTAGCTAGAAAAATACTCATTTTAGCAAGAGAAAGTGGGTTTCAGTTAGAATTAAATGAAATTATAAACAATAGTTTCCTTCCACAAGAAGTCTTGCAAACTAATAATAATGAGGATTTCTATATTGCGCTAGACTTACATGAGGAGCACTTTCAGAAACTTCTTAGCAATGCTAAAAAAAATAATGCTCGCTTAAAATATGTCGCTCAATTAGAAAACGGACAAGCTTCTGTAGGTTTACAAGAAATATCCTCTGAACATGATTTTTATAATCTTGAAGGCAGTGATAATATTATCTTATTTTACACTACTCGATATAAAGAACAACCGCTCATCGTAAAAGGAGCAGGTGCTGGTGCAGAAGTAACAGCAGCTGGTATTTTTGGGGACATCATTCGAATTGGGAAACAATAAAATGGATAAAATTAAAATTTTTGCGCCAGCAAGTGTTGCTAATGTATCTTGTGGATTTGATGTCCTCGGGTTTTGCCTTGATCCCATTGGGGATCTCATGCAAGTATCCAAAGTTAATTCTCCAGGGGTTAGTATAGGAACAATTACTGGTCAAGAATTACCCGTGGATCCTCAAAAAAATGTAGCCAGTGTTGCAGTCCAAGCTTTGTTGGATGCGCATCCTTCCGAAAATGGTTTTCAAATTGACATAGACAAAAGAATAAAACCTGGTAGTGGTATTGGAAGTAGTGCTGCCAGTGCTGCTGGGGCTGTCTTTGCAGTAAATGAGCTTCTGGGGAGACCTTATACAAGAAATGAACTTGTTCAATTTGCACTAGCAGGAGAGGCTATGGCAAGTGGGGCTGCTCATGCTGACAATCTTGCTCCGGTTTTATTAGGTGGTTTTACCCTTGTGAGGAGTAATACCACTCTAGATATTGTAAAACTCCCCTGCCCTCCTGAATTGATCGCTACAGTCATTCACCCTAAAATAGAACTAAAAACCGTTCACTCTAGAGCTATTCTAAAAAATGAAGTTCCATTAAAAAATGCTGTTGAACAATGGGGAAATCTTGGTGCATTTGTCAGCGCACTCTACACCAATGACTATGAACTACTTTCAAGAAGTATGCAAGACAAAGTTATTGAACCTCTAAGAGCAATGTTAATTCCAAAATTTGGGCAAGTTAAAGAAGCAGCATTACAAGCGGGAGCACTAGGAAGTGGAATTTCTGGATCAGGCCCATCCATTTATGCTTTATCAAAAGGAGAAGAAACTGCCAAAAAGGTAGGTGAAGCAATGAAAGAATTGTATGATGAAATTAAATTAGATTATGAAGTTCATTACTCTCCTATAAACGAACAAGGAATAAAAATTCTATAGTTGATGAAGTATCAAAGCTTGAATCACAATGCTAAAGACGTTAGCTTTCTAGATGCGGTCCGAAGAGGATTAGCACCGGATCGGGGCTTGTATTTTCCATCCAAAATTCCCAAGTTGGAGGAAAGTTTTATAAAAAACATCCACAAATACTCAGATCATGAGATAGCTTATCGTGTCATTCAACCCTATGTAGGGAAGGACATACCCAATGAACGTCTTAAAAATATTGTACAAGAAACATTGAATTTTGACTTTCCCATTGTCGAAATTACTAATACCATAGCTACACTAGAACTTTTTCAAGGGCCTACCCTAGCCTTTAAAGATGTTGGTGCTCGCTTTATGGCGCGATGTCTTGCCTATGCCAATGAAACACAGAAAAAAGAAAACTTAACTGTCTTGGTTGCTACTTCCGGAGATACTGGGGGGGCTGTCGCCGATGGATTTTACAAGGTCAAAGGGATCACTGTTGTTATTCTTTATCCCAAAGGAAAAGTAAGTGAAATTCAAGAAAAACAACTTACTACATTAGGACATAACATTACTGCTTTAGAAGTTGATGGTACATTTGACGATTGTCAAGATATGGTTAAATCTGCCTTTACAGATACTGAATTGATTAATAATATTACGCTGACCTCCGCAAACTCAATTAATGTTGCTCGGTGGTTGTCGCAAATGTTTTACTACTTTATAGCCTATAAAAACAGGCCCAATCCAGATAAAAAACTTGTCATTTCTGTTCCCAGTGGTAATTTTGGAAATATTTGTGCTGGTTTGATGGCACAACAAATGGGGCTGCCTATTGAACACTTTATTGCCAGTACGAATGTCAATGATACGGTTCCTGAGTATTTAAATTCAGGAACATACAACCCAAAAAAATCCATTCAAACGATTTCTAATGCAATGGATGTAGGAGATCCAAGTAATTTCATCCGCATTCAAAAAATTTTTAACAACTACTTTTTCAAAATTAAAAAAATATTAAGTGGCTTTAGTTATACAGATAAAGTGACTGAAAAGGCTATAAAAGAAATCTTCAATATCAACGGCTATATCACAGATCCACATGGAGCTGTTGGATACTTGG
>Ga0233395_1001508_pt1 | contig 11254 bp, 10 predicted proteins | sample 27DmetaG_FD_186029 | JGI IMG/M metagenome (GOLD analysis project Ga0233395, IMG submission 186029) | Seawater microbial communities from Monterey Bay, California, United States - 27D | ecosystem: Environmental > Aquatic > Marine > Coastal | place: USA: California | collected 2016-10-12 | reverse complement strand
TAAGATGAAAAATATAACGTCATGCAATATGAAAAACTAAATCCACTCAATTGAGCGGGTTTAGTTTTAGTCACCTTTTCTTATGGCCTGATCGTCGCAGACTGGACAATTTTTAAGTTCAAGCATAGGTCTAAGATAACGAATGGAAGTTCAGTCAAATGATAAACAAACCTTCGACCTATTCTCCAGAATGTCTACAAGGAAACCCTTTGAAGGAAACTTCAGAGGGTTTTTTTCATTCGGATCTATAGTCAAGGTCTTGTATGCTGATGATTGACTCTAGTAACTCATATTGTTAATTTTTTATCGGCGATAGTGAGCCGTTCGTTATTATATTATATTCGTTCACGGTGATATTAAAGTTACCTTGTCAGGAATTGGAAGATTTAATCAAGAAAATAAAAACGAGGCTGAACTTAAGTCAAGAAGCGGAAGAATTCCTGTATTCTATTTCTAAAGAAAAAGTACTACCCAAAGGAGAGGTATTAATTCGTCAAGGACAAGTAGTAAAGAATACATTCTTTGTTACCGCAGGCTGTTTGAGATCGTATTGTACTGATAAAAACGGTAAAGAGCATACTCTATTGTTTGCGATTAAAGATTGGTGGATAAGCGATTATATAGCGATTCATACTGATGAACTCGCGACATTAACCGTAGAATGTCTTACCGAATCGAAAGTGATTGAATTCAATGCTAAAGAATTGGATGGAATTCATTCGCTTTTTCCTGAATTCGAACCTTACCAAAGGAATAATTTAGAGCGCCATGTTGTTAGCTTACACAGGCGCATCATGAATCAACTGCAATTAAGTGCTGCTGAGAGGTATGATTTATTTCTAAAGCAATATCCGGAAATAGAACAGAACACTCGGAATTTTCATATCGCGTCTTATCTCGGTGTCACTCAACAAAGCTTGAGTCGTATTAGAGCAGAAAAAGTAAGAAAATAGCTTTCTTACCGTAGGGTAAATTTTTCTCCGATTGCTCATTACATATTTGTATCGACTTAAAATTTAAATAGTTCGATTCAAAAATGAGAGCATTACAAATAGTTTCATACGGTGAGATTAAGGACAGTTTAGTCTTTAATGAACTAAGTAAACCAGCAGTTCAGTCAAACGACGTACTTATTGAGGTAAAGGCTGCTGCGATTAATCCAATAGACAAAAGTATCATCCTTGGGAACCTACAAGGGCTACTCCCAATACCATTGCCAAGCACTTCTGCTTATGATGTAAGTGGAATTGTTTTAGAAAAAGGAGTTGGAGTAAGCAATTTTGAAATTGGTGATTTGGTGTATTCAAGAGTTCCTCAGGAACAAATGGGTACATTGACAGAATACGTTGCTGTTGATAGTGCAGCAGTTTCAAAAAAGCCAGGAAATATTTCTTTTGAAGAAGCAGCAAGTATTCCCTTAGCAGGATTAACCGCTTTCCAATCTTTAGAAGCTGCTGGCATTAAGAAAGATGATAGAGTACTGATACACGCAGGTTCTGGAGGTGTAGGTAGTTTGGCAATTCAATATGCCAAAGCACAAGGCGCTTTTGTATATACCACCACAAGCACAGCCAATTTGTCATGGGTAAAGGCGCTAGGCGCAGACAGAGTAATCGACTACAAAACGGAAGACTATAGGAGTATAGCTAAAGACGTGGATATAGTGTTAGATACCCTTGGCCAAAACTATACTCTTGAATCTTTTGAAGTTGTAAAACAAGGAGGAATAGTAGTTAGCGTTGTAGGTCCTCTGGATCAGGCCAGTGCTAAAATGCTAGGCATGTCAGACTATAAATTACCCGAGGCATTAGCCAAAGCGAGTAGTAATAGGAAAGCGGATTATAAGTTCATTTTGATGCACCCTAATGGCGCACATTTAAATGAAATCAAATCATTGATTGAGGACGAAAAAATCAAACCAATTATTGATAAAGTATATCCTTTTTCCGAAAGTATTGAGGCGTTTACTCATCTCGCAACAGGCAGAGCAAAAGGTAAAATTGTAGTTAAAGTCAGTTAAACAATATTCAAATAACAAATTCAAATCATGATAAAAAAAGTATTAATTGGGTTAGTAAGTTTTATTGCGCTTGCAGTGGTTGTAAGCTACTTTATCACAAAGCCTACACTAGAAGAGGACGGCTCGTATAGCCCGTCAAGTTTAGCATTGAACTTAGGAACTGTTTCAGTAACAGATTTTGAAGATATTCAATACACTAAATACGAAGGAGAAAGATCGAAGGTGTTGGTGATTTTCACGGAACACAAAAATTTGCAGATGAAAAACGGAAAAATGTTTTCTACCGGAAACCACCCAGTAGAAGCACTTGTGCCAATGTTGCATCTTAAAAATGCAGGGTTCGATTTTGAAATTGTAACTCCTACAGGTAAGCCTGTTGTATTCGAAATGTGGGCATTCCCTAATGAGGACAAGAATGTGAAAGCTATTTATAATGAGTATGCAGCGAATTTTGAGCAACCAAAAAAATTGACTGATTTTGTCACCAATTCATTTGCAAATGACAGTTCTTATGCGGCTGTGTTTATCCCAGGTGGACATGGCGCGACGATTGAACTACCAAATGACAGTAATGTTGCAAAGACTTTAAATTGGGCATACGAAAGCGACTTATTTACAATCACACTTTGTCACGGGCCAGCAGCATTGTTATCTACGACATTAGATGGTCAAAAATTTCTTTACGAAGGTTATGAGATGGCTGTTTTTCCTGATGCTGTGGATGAAATGACACCTATGGTAGGTTACTTACCAGGGCACATGACGCAAGGGTGGAGTGAAAAATTGAAAGACTTAGGCGCCACAATTGTAAATACGGAATCTGATAAAACAGTAACGATAGATAGAAAACTTATAACAGGTGCAAGTCCATTAGCATCTAATGAATTAGGGAAACTAGCGGCTGAAACTTTATTGAAGGAATACAAATAAAAACGACATAAGCAAAGGCAGTTACTAATGTTTTTAAGGCACCCTTTGTAAAGGTTGTGCCCTACTTATGTAACACTTCTTATTTCTCATTCTTAAAGCTTTCTAGTCCTGCTCCTAGTTTTAACAAATCCTCTTCGTTAACTGCATTCGAAATAAACCAACTCTCAAATGCGCTTGGAGGTAGGTAAACCCCTGCTTTTAGTAAGTGGTGAAATAGCCTATTGAATCGGTCGTTTTGTGCATTGGTCGCATCTGTGTAATTGGCCACTCTTGCTGTGCCGAAGTGAATGCTAATCATACTACCTAACCTATTGATGGTTGCTTCTTTCTTTGAGAACCTTGCTTTAAGTATGCCTTCAATTTTTGCGGTAGTGGCATCAATCTTACTATAAATCTCCGGATTGTTTTTAAGACAGGTCAATGTAGCAATACCACTAGCTGTGGCGATAGGATTACCACTCAATGTCCCCGCTTGGTATACAGGTCCGTTTGGCGCGAGAACATTCATGATTTCAGCTTTTCCACCAAAAGCACCTACTGGCATTCCGCCGCCGATTACTTTCCCGAAAGTGACCATATCTGGTTTGATACCTAAGCGCCCTGCTCCGCCGCCGGGAGCTAATCGAAAACCGGTCATAACCTCGTCAAGAATAAGCACTGCACCATATTCGCTGCAAAGTGTTCGTAAGCCTTCAAGAAAGCCCTTTTCTGGTGGAATACAGCCCATATTTCCCGCCACTGGTTCGACGATGATGGCAGCGATTTTGTCGCCTTCCCTTTGGAAATGGCTTGCTACACTCTCAAGATCATTGTATTCAGCGATAAGGGTGTCTTGCGTGGCGCCTTCTGGAACGCCAGCACTGCCCGGAACTGCGAAAGTCAGAAGACCAGAGCCTGCTTTAACCAGGAATGGATCGGCATGACCGTGGTAGTTTCCGGCGAATTTGATGAATTTGTTTTTACCTGTATATCCTCGTGCAACACGGAGTGCACTCATGCAAGCTTCGGTACCTGAGGAGGTTAGACGGACAGCCTCTACCCAAGGAGCCATTTCAGTAATTAATGAAGCCATAGTGTGCTCCGCTTCAGTCGGGCATCCGTAGCTCACACCGGTGGATAGTTGGTCTTGAACTGCTTCGATGACAGGGCCGAATTGATGACCTAAAATCATAGGCCCCCAGGAGTTGATGAAGTCTACATATTCGCGACCATCGGCATCGACTAATCGACTGCCCTTGGCGCTTTTAATGAAAAGCGGTGTGCCGCCTACGCTTCCGAAGGCACGAACTGGAGAGTTGACCCCGCCAGGGATGATTCGCTTTGAACGTTCAAAAAGAAGTTGGCTTTGCGGGTACATAATTAGCTATTTGGGTAGTTGTTAATGAGGTGTTTGCTGGCCTCCTTGGCGAAGTAGGTAAGAATGACCTTGGCGCCGGCACGTTTGAAGGAGATGAGACTTTCCATCATGATATCTTGCTCGTTTAACCAGCCTTTTTCTGTCGCTGCTTTAATCATGGCATATTCGCCTGAGACTTGGTAAACGGCAATGGGAAGGTTGGAAGAGTCGCGTAAATCGCGCACTACATCTAGGTAGAAACTGCCTGGTTTGACCATAAGCATATCTGCACCTTCAGCTTCATCGAGGTAGGCTTCTTCAAGGCCTTCTCTTCGGTTGCGCGAGTCCATTTGGTAGGTCTTTTTGTCGCCAAATCCCGGAGCGCTGTCTAACGCATCGCGGAACGGTCCATAGAGTGCGGAGGCGTATTTGGCACTGTAAGCAAGAATGCCCTTATGTGTGTATCCATTGACGTTAAAAGCATCTCTTATGGCACCAATCCTACCGTCCATCATATCTGATGGAGCGACCCAATCGGCCCCTGCTTCAACATGGCTTAAGGCCATTTTAACGAGGGCTTCTACTGTAGCATCGTTGATAATCTCGCCTTTTTCGATGTCCACAATGCCGTCATGGCCATAGCTTGAATAAGGATCCAGGGCTACATCAGTCATCACTAAAAGCTCTGGGAATTGAGCTTTAATAACGCGGATTGATTGTTGCATAAGGCCATTAGGTTGGGCCGCATATGCACCAATGTTGTCTTTTTTGTCGTCGCTTTCTTTGATAAAAAGCAGGACACTTTGGATGCCTACGTCTACTAATTCTTGGATCTCAGGAATCACAGTATCCAGTGAATAGCGGAAATATCCGGGCATCGAAGGGATTTCGCTTTTAATGTTTGTACCGCCTTCTATGAAGAGGGGAGCGATGAAATCATGAGGGTGTAAAGAGGTTTCCGCGGTGAGGTTGCGTATAGCGCTACTTGCCCTGTTAATGCGTTTTCGTTGATCTGGAAATGCCATAATTAAGCCCAGTTTTTTGGTGTTTCTAATGCTTCGATGAGGTCCGCCTCGGGCGTGTCTTTCTCTGGATGGTGATTATATTCCCAGCGAACTGCGGGTGGCAAGGACATGAAGATGCTTTCAATACGTCCGCCAGTCTTTAAGCCGAATAGGGTGCCCCGGTCATGGATAAGGTTAAATTCCACGTAGCGCCCACGGCGAATCTCTTGCCACTCTTTCTGTGCCCTTGTGTAGTCGAGGCGTATACGTTGTTCAACGATAGGAGTATAGGCGTGTATAAAGCTTAAGGCTATTTCTTGTTGGAAGGCTTCCAATGCTTCGCCCGATAATTTTTCTTCCGGACGCAGGTGGTCGTAAAATACTCCGCCTATACCTCGGTGTTCGTTGCGGTGACTATTAAAGAAATAGCGGTCGCACCAGGGTTTGAATTCTTGGTAGAAATCTTTGTGATGCTTGTCGCAAGCTTGCTTTAAGGTTTGGTGAAAATGTGAGGCGTCTTCTTGGAAGAGATAATACGGGGTTAGATCGGCCCCACCGCCAAACCACTGGTCCACGATTTCCCCATTTTTATCGGTTACTTCGAAATAGCGAAAATTTGCATGGGTGGTTGGAACCATAGGGTTGACTGGATGAATCACTAGGCTTATTCCCGTAGCGTAAAAGTCTTTGGCGCTCTCCGGTATGGTTCCTTTTAGTACATCAGGCACTGGGCCATATACTTCACTGACATTTACCCCGGCTTTCTCGAAGGTGGTGCCTTTTAGTACTCTCGACCAACCGCCGCCACCTGCTTTACGTTCCCAGCGGTCTTCGATAAACTTCTCATGTGGTTCAAACGATTCGAGTGCCTCGCATATCTCGTTTTGAAGGTTGCGAATGAAGGTGAAGAAGCGCTTTTTAGGGATGAATTCCATTAGTAGCGGTAGGCTTTAGCAGTTTCTACGAAAGCTCTCGCACTGTCCACAGATGTGGTTGGAAGTACACCGTGTCCAAGGTTGACGATGTGGTGGTGTCCACCGAAAGAATCGATCATCTTTTTAGTAGCTCTTGCTACTACATCTGGTGAGGCGAGAAGAGTTGTTGGATCTAGATTACCTTGGAATACCGCATCAGGCCCACATATCTTACGTGCATAATCCGGTGAAGTCGTCCAGCTTAATCCTAGGGCCGAGGCACCTGTTGCATGGAGTTTGTCTAGTGCGTACCAGGCCCCTTTTGCAAATAAAATTACTGGCACTCGATCTTTTACGGCTTCGGTAATTCTTGCCATGTAGGGCAAGGAGAACTCATCGTACATAGCAGGACTTAACATGCCGCCCCAGCTGTCAAAAATTTGCAGCGTATCACACCCTGCGTCGATCTGAATGTGCAGGTAACGGATGGTTGCCTCGGTGATTTTTTCGAGCATTACTTTAGCACGCTCTGGTTCGTTAAGGATAAATCGTTTCGCTTCACCAAAATCTTTAGAACCTTGTCCTTGTACCATGTAACAGAGAAGAGTCCAAGGCGAACCTGCGAATCCAATCAGTGGGACTCGGTTTTCCAATCCTTCCTTAACGGCTTTGATGGCTGGCGTGGCATAGTGGAAGAACTCTTCCGTATGTTCAACGTTCAGGGCGGCTACCTCTGCCTGTGTAGTTGCGGTTTGTAGCACAGGGCCCTTTCCCGTAACCATGTCGACTTGTAATCCAAGGCTTTGGGCGATTACAAGGATATCTGAAAAAAGAATGGCGGCATCAACACCAACCTGATCTATAGGCATTACAGTGATTTCCCTGGCGAGATCCGGGTTTTGCACGCGTTCAAAGAAAGAATACTTTTCTTTTAGTACCATGTAGTCTGGTAGGTATCGTCCAGCTTGACGCATGAACCAAACGGGTGGACGCTCGGCAGATTCCCCACGAAGGGTTCTTAAGAATAGATCGTTTTGGATCATGATAATTTGTTTTTCAAGGTTTGTAGTAAGGAAGTGAAATCAGGTTGTGGCGCGGCGACGACTTTCGTGAAATCATGCTTTTTGAGCGCTTTAGCAGTGCGCTTACCGATACAAACAACAGGGGTGTTCTTGGGAAATTCATTTTCCGCTAAGGCGCTCTCAGCACCCAATGGAGAAAAGACCAAAATAGCGTCCCACTGTTGTCTTGCCAAATGCGGTGGTTTGGTACTGTTGCGGTAGGTAACAATATGTCTTATACCACACTTCACCCAATCCTGGCTTGTGCGCTCAGCACCATAGTATACTGCAGTTCCTGGTTGCTTTTCTTTATAGGCTTTCACTAAATCATCGCTATTGCGGTACGTTGTGATCTTTCCAGAATAGCCGCTATTAATTAGTAAATCGGTTGCTTTTTGGCCCACGACCCACATCTTTTTGGGCATTTTGCTCTGCCTTTTTTTTAGCTGTTCAGCACCGAAGGAACTCGCCACTATCGCAATATCAGCGACTTCTATTTCGAATGACGTTGGAATCAGATTTAGTACCTCGATATCGTGCAATTTCAAGCCCATTTCAAGCCCCAATTTGCGCTGCTCTTTGTCGATTTCTTTCAGGCACAATATGTCTTTCGGCTGCGTTCTGCGAATCTCTTTCATGAGCGCTGCGCCACCATTGGCCAATAATTCTTCTGCAGCAAGGTTTCCGGCCTGCTGCCATTCGTTCTTGGAGATCTTACGGCTTACTGAAAGCTTTTGTTTACCGTCTATACTTAATAGTGCTCCTTCAAAGCTGAAGCTGCCCTCCATTGGTTGGCACAAAGCGCCTAATGGAGAGGCACATCCGGCTTCAACTTCCGCCATGAAATCGCGTTCAACAGTAGCACAGATGTACGATTGGAGATTGTTGATTGTACCAACTATTTCTTCCAATTGAGTATCGCCGTCTCGCCCAATAACAGCCATGACGCCTTGGGCTGGGGCGGGGAGCATCCAGTCTAAAAGTTCAGCATTCTCTGGAAGGAGATTGATGCGTTTTAATCCCGGAGCACTAACAATACCTCCATCAGCAGCTAGGATTTTTTCAACGCGTGTGTGCATGTTACCGCGTAGGTCCTTGAAAGTGTGATTGGAGTATTTATTCAGCCAGAATGCGCGACGGCGAGGAGATCCACTAAGAATATTCAGTGCCTCTTCTTTGGATTTTTCGTGGTTACCAGGAATGAAAGCGTCGCGGAAGCCGTCTCTTTGAAGTACGGCAAGTAGTTTAAGACCTTTCGGAATATTAGTTGGGTAGTCTTTGAGGCTGTGTACGCCAATATCGGCTTTGCCTTCGAGGATGGTATCATCGAGCGCTTTTGTGAAGATACCCGTTTGTCCAAGGTTTTGAAGAGAAGTACTTTGGTCCTTATCACCTTTAGTAGATACTGGAACAACAGAGAATTCCCAATCGGTATGGATTTCTAACAATCGGTCGATGACTTCATTGGTTTGGAAGAGCGCTAGCGGGCTCGTTCTAGATGCGATGCGAAGTTTACGATCTTCCATAAAGCTGCTTTTTAAGTTCTTTCAATTCTTTTGGATTCCTTCGGATTCGCTCGAAAAGTCGCGCTTCAATCTTAGCGCTAATGCGCTCTATTTTTTCAAGATCGGTATGTTTTGAGGACCACTCGGCATGGAGTCGGCGCTGTAATTCTTTGATTATTGGGACTGCATCAACAGCAAGCTCCCATTCTTTGTGTTTGTCCAGTTCCTCTCTGATAATTTCATGTGCTCGCGGCACCCATTTTTTGCGCTGTTCCATCTGCGTGGCAACGATAGAGCTTAACAGGTCTACATTAGCGATCTCTATATTGAGTTCCGTCTGAATGTCATTTGCAATACTAAATGGGATGCTGAGGTCTACGATGCAGGTTGCATTAATTTTGGAAAAAATCGCTCTGGTGAATACGGGGTATGGAGCGCTGACTGCACTGACGATGGCATCAAATTCGCCTATTTTTTCAAAGGCTTCGTCCCAACTAAGGTCCTGGACTTTATGGAGGGCAGCTTGTTTGTCAGTCTTAGCTTTACTGCGATTGGCAATGAAAATATTTTTAGCGCCTTTTTCGGCGACTAAATTATCTAGGGTGCGCGTACCAATTTGGCCCATACCGAGCACTAGAATTTTCGCTTCTGATAAGTCTGGGAGTGAGGATTTAAGGAATTGCACCGCAGCATAACTCGTAGAAGATGTGCCGCCAGATAATCCAGTTTCGTTTTTTATGCGTCTCGAACTAAAGATGGCTTGGTTGACAACTTTTTCAATGATACCGAGCCCGGCACCTTGTGCCTTGCTTGTTTCAAATGCCGCCTTCATTTGTCCTACTATTTCAAAATCGCCAAGAATTTGGCTATCTAGACCTGCCATTACCTCAAAGAGATAGTTAATGGCTTTTTTACCGATGTAGCGATCGCCTATTTCGTAAATATCATGGTACCCCGATTTCTGAAGGAAATCTTTTTCAATGATTTCTGGATGCTTTCCAAAGAGAAAAAAAGACGTTCTGTTACAGGTGTTAATTATGAAGCCAGCACATTCATTACTGGGGAAGATTTCTTCGAAGTAGCGCGTGAATTCCTCTTCGCTCAGGACGAAATTTTGACGCTCTTCTGCAGCGGCATGTTTATGCGTAATACTAAATGCGTACCAATTATACCCAGTGAATTGCATCATTTTACTTTAATGAGACGCGAAATTAGAACTGGTCAGAACAAAAATATATCGCTAAACGTTAAAATACTATCGGCCTGAGTTAATGTCCACGTAATGGATGTTTTCTCGCTTTATATTTGACTGTTATTATATTTAAAATGACCATAAACGACATTAATCTTACTAAAAATACCGCTGAACGAAGTTTTGAATACGAATTCGCCGAAAATGGATTATCCCTATACACTGGGTTAGATCGAAAAAGCAATGAAGCGCATGCTGTACAATGCGAGGTGCCCGCTAGAATTATCCAGTTCTATTTCTGCTTAGAGGGCCAGCTAGCTTTCAATTTCAGCCCGCATTACCAAAAGCAATTGCAGTCCGGTCATTATTTTTTCATGTACAATCCTCAGAAGGAATTAACCTTTGATATGCTTCCTGATCTTGGTTCAAAATGGGTTGCGGCCTATTCGACGGTGGATAAGCTACATTCCTTGTTCGTAGATGAGGCAGAGGTATTGACGTTTTTAAATGGTGAGAATGCCGCTAAGCTTTTATATGATGAACGTGAATATAGTGCAGCAGTAAAATGGGCTTTAGAGAGTTTATTTACAAACGATTTGAGTGCTGCATCCCGTAAAATTTTTGCAAAGGGTAAGTTGCTTGAAGTTTTGGCTCTACATTTTAACCGTAGGCCGGAGGATATGGAAGCTTGTCCGTTCTTAAGAGATGAAAAGACGAGAACGCAAATAAAATTGGCTAAGAACGAATTAATAGAGCGGATGACGCAGCCGCCTAGCATAGCGGAATTAGCCCTAGAGATTGGCATTAGCGAATACAAACTGAAATCGGGATTTAAAGAAATGTATGGGAATACCGTGGGAGGATTTATCCTTGATTATAAGATGAATTCTGCCAAGGCCTTGTTAGATTCTCGAAATTATCAAGTCAGTGAAGTTGCATATGCACTGGGTTACGGAAATCCGTCACATTTTATAACCGCCTTTAAGAAGAAGTATCAAATTACTCCAAAGAAGTATTTACAGCAGCTATGAAAAAAGCAGCAGTAGTGATCAATCTGGGCTCGCCAAAGAGCACAGATGTCAAGGATGTCAAAGAATATTTAGGTGAATTTTTAATGGACGATCACGTGATTGATTTCCCAAAATGGGCACGCACCCTTTTGGTGAAAGGAATCATTTTGAACACTCGACCAAAAAAGAGTGCTGAAGCTTATAAAACCATTTGGTGGGACGAAGGTTCACCTCTAATCGTCTTATCTCAGCGCTTAATCTCAAAGGTAAGAAAACACACGA
>Ga0233395_1001502_pt1 | contig 11273 bp, 9 predicted proteins | sample 27DmetaG_FD_186029 | JGI IMG/M metagenome (GOLD analysis project Ga0233395, IMG submission 186029) | Seawater microbial communities from Monterey Bay, California, United States - 27D | ecosystem: Environmental > Aquatic > Marine > Coastal | place: USA: California | collected 2016-10-12 | reverse complement strand
GCTCGAAGAAAGACTAAAGTCAAAACGTCCAACAGCCCCTGAAAAATCGTTTGGCCTTCCAGCGCTAGGCAAAGGTTTTACATTGATAATTCTTTTTCCAGCTGTTACCGTCAAATTAGCCGTGGTAGTTATCAATCGCCCAAAAATATCTCGCCTCTTCGATGGAACCTCAACACTTACGTCTAAGGTGAGCGGCTCAATATTTAATTTCCCTGTTTTTTGAGGGTACAGCACTGTTTTTTTCAAAACAGCGTAGCGATAGTCTTCTCCCTTATATTTTCCCTCTCTTACGTTTTGACCCTTAACATCAATATTTTGGCTCCAAAAATCATTATACCTAGGACTGTCTAGTTCAGACCAGTTTCTAACACCAGTATTTTCTGCTACATATAGTTTATAAACAACACTTAGAGGCTCGTTGAGGTACGGGTTTGTTGTAGAAACCTCTGCAACTAAATGAATATTCTCTGAAGCGATGTAGTTTGGGTCATTAGGGTCTTTTGGTATATCAACAGCCGTGGTGACTGTAATTTTCATTGGGGAGGTTTTGTAGGATTCTCCGTTTATTTCAATACTAGATTGCCCTATGGTAAACACCCCTCTTTTTGTTGGAGACAAAAAATAGCTATAACTCTTAGAAAACGAACGCTTACCGTTTATGGAATAGTTTTTTATGGATTGACTTGGTCTGCCAACGACTTTGAAGCCTTCAAAGCTAGGCGGTGTGAAATTGTCGCCATCTTCGTTCATGGTGAAGTCTATACGTAAACGCTCATTTACCCCTAATTGTGTTTTGCTTGCCTTTGCTTCGAAAGTGACTTGAGCAGAGCTAAAACTTGAAAGGAAAATCAAAAAAATAAGCACTCTAAATTTCATAAACTACCAGTCTTTATCTGTTTTTACTTTTACTCCTTTTGCTTTGGAGGCATTCATTTTTTCCTGAACTTTTTTTTCTTCATTATTCATGGCTTCAAGTAGATTTTTTACTTGCTGCGGCGACATTTTTCCTTGTCTGTTTTTGTTGTTTTGATTGGGTTTTTTTTGGTCTCCTTTTTTGTCTTTTGGCTTCTCCTTATCATCTTTTTGGCCGTCCCCTTTTTCTTTAGGATCTTTATTCTTGTCGTCTTTATCTTTATTCTTGTCGTCTTTATCTTGTTGTTTGTCGCTGTCTTCTTTTTGGTCTTTATTTTGCTCGTCTTTGTTTTCCTTTTCTTTATCATCGTCGCCTTCGTCCCCGCCTCCTCCTTGCTCTTCAGCACAATCTTTTGCTAGGGCTAGGTTGTATCGGGTTTCATCGTCTGCCGGGTTATTTCTTAGTGCACTTTTATAGGCCTCAACAGCTTCTTTACATTTTTTGTTTTTCATGAGCGTATTTCCAATATTATGGAACGCTGCATGCTTTTCTTTTTTGTTGCCATGCTCTGTTGACTCGATAAGTTTTGAAAGTGCTTCGTCGTAAAACTCAGCTGCATAATAAGCACTACCAAGATTATAGGAGCTTTTCGCATTAGTAGCTTTCTTTGAAATCGCTCTACGATAATATTTTTCTGCTTCAGTGAAATTTTCGTTCAGAACAGCATTCCCGTCGTATACAAAAGCGTCTGATTCAGCTTGAATCTCATCTTTTTGTTGTGCCTGAGATTGATTCACAAAAGTGGCAAACAGAAACAACATAAAGCAGCTTAAAAAAGAGTTTAAAAGTGGCATGTAAAACAAGTGCTTATAAATGATTTTTCTCATAGATTTTCATTAAACAAGTTCAGGCGCTTTAGCCAAGCAGTTTTTCTTTCTAAAAAAAGAATATCCAAAATCAAAAAGAAAAGACCTAACCCCAAAAACCACTGGAATTGATCTTCATACTCAGCAAACTCTTTAGCTTCAAACTCCTTTTTATCCATTTTATCCAAAATATCGCTGATTGTTTCTGTTACACTGTTGGTGTTTTTACCATCAACATATGTACCATTCGCATTTTTAGCAATGTCAACCAGTGTTTTTTTGTTTAATTTTGTAATTACAGTTTCTCCGCTTTGGTTTTTTTTGTAACTCATAACAATCCCATTTTTCTTCAATGGTATTGGCCCTCCTTTTTCACTACCAACCCCAATGGTGTATATTTTGATCCCTTCCTCTGCGGCAGCCTCAGCAACACTGATACTCGAGTCGTTGTGGTCTTCCCCATCTGAAATAATAACCAGCACACGATTTGTTTGCTCTTCATCATTGTAATAGCTACGAGACAGTTGAATAGCCTCATTTATAGCTGTACCCTGGGAAGATAGCATTTCTGTATTCATGTTTTGAAGAAACATTTTTGCAGCAGCGTAATCTGTTGTAATAGGCAATTGTGGGATAGCCTTTCCCGCATAGGCAATGATGCCAACACGATCACCGACAAGGCTATTTATAATTTGCGTAGTGAGCTGCTTAGCTTTTTCAAGTCGATTGGGCGCAATGTCCTCTGCCAACATGCTTTTGGATACATCTATTGCGAAAACAACATCAACCCCTTGTCTTTTGACCGTTTGTAGTGATGTGCCCATTTTTGGGTTTACTAAGGCGATAATTAAACAAACAATACTAAGCGACAGCACAATAAACTTCAGGATAGGTTTAAACACTGATTGGTCTGGACTTAAACGAGCCAATAATTCCAAATCAGAAAATTCCCGCTTAGTCTTTTTCTTCCATATTTGAACCCACAGGAATACTATAAACATACCCAGCACTATAAACAAAAGCCAAAACCATATGTCTTCTTCGAGTTGAAACATAATTAAATAAAACTTTTTAATAAGGTATTACGAAGCAAAAATTCAAAAACCAGTAACACAAGGGCCCATAGGACCAGTGGCCGAAACTTCTCTTCGTAATTATAATACTTAAATTCTTCAATTTCTGTTTTTTCGAGCTGGTTAATTTCAGCATAGATTTCTTCAAGTTTTTTATTGTTTGTTGCCCTAAAGTACTTCCCGCCAGTTCCCTCAGCAATTTCTTCAAGTAATTTTTCATCAATTTCAACTTGAATTCTAGAGTATTGTATTTTGCCATTTCGAATGGCTACAGGAGACAATGCCATACCGTTACTTCCTAGGCCGATGGTATAGGTCTTTATTCCATACTCTGAAGCCAACTCACTTGCCGTTAGCGGATCTATAAATCCAGAGTTATTGACTCCATCGGTTAAAAGAATAATAATTTTACTTTTAGCTTTACTGTCTTTTACACGATTGACCGCTGTTGCAAGCCCCATTCCAATTGCCGTCCCACCCGTGATAATTGTGTTGTGTTTTATATCTTTTAAGGAATTAAAAATAATATTTTTATCACTTGTGATTGGAGTTCTTGTATAACTTTCACCTGCATATTCTACAAGACCAATTCTATCATTTGGCCTTCGGGCTATAAACTTTCCCGCTACGTCTTTTAGCGCCTCAAGTCTGTTTGGTTTTAAATCTTTTGCAAGCATACTTGCCGATACATCAATAGCCATCACAATGTCAATCCCACGAGTTTTTTTTGTTTTAGTAGAGACGTTAACGCTCTGTGGCCTTGCCATTGCAACAATGATGAAAATAAGGGCAAGTGTGCGGAAGCCGAACAAACAATGCTTTAAAACCATCCAAAACAAACTTCCTTTTGCCAATCCCGAGCTATTTGAAATTTCCAGAACTGCGTTTTGTTTTTTATGTTTTATGACATACCACAGCAGCAGCGGAGGCAGCAGCAGCAGTAACCAGAGCAATTCTGTATGTGTAAATTCTATTCCTTGCAGCATTAGCTCTCTTTTGGTTTAATCAGCTCAACGGAGTTCAATATGCGCTCAACTATTTGCTTGCTGTAGGGGTCGTCAGTTTTCCACACTATAATAAGTTGTTGTAAAACAGCTGCAGTCGAAAACCCTAAGATTACAAAAGACCCTTCGGTTAATCTCCCTGATTTGAACGCAAGGGTCGCTGTGCCATAGGTTTTCACCCCTTCTTGGCCGTTAGGGCTAACAAATTTTTCATTTCGAGGAATGATGTTTACAACCCCTTTTTTCTCCAGTAAACTAAGCTCGTAATCTGCTATTTTAATCAGGTCTAATGGCTCATTGCTTGAGTTTTTTATCTTATCGCTTGAATTTTTCTTTGAGCTTTTCACAATAATTTCCAAAGGGACGTTAGAATTATTGTATGTAAATACTTTTGTGTTTAGAGAGTCCGTAGTCTCATTTAGTTTTTCCTTTTTTTGTCGTTCTAAAACTATTGGAGTCTCAACAATAATTCCTGGCGCACCATATTCGCTGGTGACCCAATCTTCTGTTTCTAAAAGAAGCTTACTGGGGTTACGCAGTACGGTGTCTTTTACCGAATTAAACCCATAAACTATGCTTAACCCAACAAAAGCTGCAATGAGTACACCCATAAAGGAAAGACCGACAACAATTATTTTTTTTCGTTGTTGTTTTTGTTTCAGTTCTTTTTGATAGGCCAAATCTTTTAAAAGATCTTCTTCGCTTGGCTCAGGGAGAGCTGCTCTTACATGGTCAATTTCTTTATCGATTACGTGTTTATCCATACGTGCAATTTCAAAATCAGGTTTTGATTTTGCGAATTTTACTAAGTCTGCGCGCTGCAAGGTTGCCTGGATATTTTTTATAGTTTCTTTATTTATTGAAACATGTTTTGCGTCTCTAAGTGCACTAAGCCTCTGAATAAGCTCCTCTGTTGTACTTTCTAGCGACTGATCATAGACTTTTTCGTTGAGGTATTTACGTAAAATGAACGTTAGTTCAGAATAGAATTCTTTAACTTTTTGACCTTCGAAATACGATTGCTCGTCAAGCTTGTCAAGAGCTAATTTTGCCCGTCTGTACGGGGGTAGGGCTGCAATTTTCTCCTCCTCAGAAAGTGTTTTTTTTCTGTAAAACAACCAATATACAACACCACCTGCACAAACCGAGAATAAAATAAAAGCCCAATAATAATGATCAAAAAACGAACGTTGATTCACCACATGAATTACAGGTTTTATGTCATAAAGTTTTTGTTTGGCTGTATCAACAGCTACGGGCTGTACAATTATGCGCAAGGAGTCTGAGAATATTGTTTTGCCCCCAACTAATATTTTTTGGCGTGGAATGGTATAAGCGCCAGAATCAAATTGGGTGAGACCGTATTTTTTTATGAGTTTGGACTTAAAATTGCCGCGAAGGGTGTCTGTGGTATAGCTTTCAATCATTTCCAAAGGCTTAAAAGTTTGCCCTTCAGGAAACACAACTACTGTTGTGCTGTCAATTTCTGCTTCAATACTGTATAATAATTCCTCACCAATCTTTATTGATGTGGTATCTACAGCTGTTTTGAGTTGTGCATTACCAACAAAAGCAAGCAAAACCATTACTAAAAAGCACTGCTTTTTAGACCATGATTTTAAATACTGCCTTTTGAATTTCATCGCTTTTGTTTATCCTCTTTGTTTGAAATAACCTAATAATTTTTTTACATAACTTTCGTCAAGTCTGCATTCGAGGTGTCCTGCCCCAGCTTTTTTAAAACTATTCTTAAAATAGTTGACTTGGTTTAAGTATTGTTTTGCATAAACCCTCCTTGTTTTTCGTGAGCTTGTATTCACCAATGTTGATGTCCCGGTTTCTTGATCTAGCATTTGCACGACTCCTAGATTAGGAATCTCGACTTCGTTCTTGTCAAACACACGAATTCCGGTTATGTCGTGCTTTCCGGACGCAATCTTCAAATTGTGATCATAAGCAGAATCTATAAAATCTGAAAGCAGGAAAACAATAGCCTTTTTTTTCATCACATTGGACAAAAACTTTAATGCTTCTGCGGTGTCGGTTTGCTTATTTTTTGGCTTAAATTCAAGAAGCTCTCTAATTATGCGCAAGACATGAGAGCGTCCTTTTTTTGGTGGAATATAAAGCTCGACATCAGTAGAATAAAGAATGAGTCCAATTTTGTCGTTGTTTTGGGTTGCAGAAAATGCGAGGGTAGCGGCAATTTCGGTAATAAATTCACTTTTAAATTGACGAAACGTCCCAAATTGACCCGACCCAGAAACATCAACCACGAGCATCATGGTTAGCTCCCGCTCTTCTTCAAAAACCTTGATATAAGGCTCGTTATATCGCGCGGTAACATTCCAATCAATATTACGCACATCATCTCCAAATTGATATTGTCTTACTTCCGAAAAAGTCATTCCACGTCCTTTGAAAGTCGAATGGTACTCTCCACCAAAAACATGATCAGATAATCGCCTTGTTTTGATTTCAATTTTACGTACTTTTTTGAGGAGCTCTTTTGTATCCATTTGTGCTAAAACATGAATTTTTTAATTTTGAAAAGATAATTAACAGCAGCCTACTAAGGCACCTCTATTACATTTACAATTTTATGTACAATATCTTCGGAGGTTATATTTTCAGCCTCCGCTTCGTAGGTGATTCCAATTCGATGGCGAAGAACATCCAAGACAACTGCACGGACATCTTCTGGGATGACATAGCCGCGGCGTTTGATAAAGGCGTAGCATTTTGCTGCAGTTGCTAGGTTAATACTTCCCCTTGGCGATGCTCCAAATGAAATGAGTGGTTTTATCTCTGCTAAATTGTAGCGCTCAGGATAGCGCGTTGCAAAGATGATATCAAGAATATATTTTTCAATTTTTTCATCCATATAAACCTCGCGCACTGCTTTTTGTGCGTCTAGGATTTGCTTGACACTTACTACGGGTTTGATTTTTTCAAATGCACCTTTCAAGTTAGCACGAACAATTAGCTGTTCGTCCTCAAGCTTTGGATAATTGATTACAGTTTTTAGCATAAAGCGGTCCACTTGCGCTTCAGGGAGCGGATATGTACCTTCTTGTTCGACCGGGTTCTGAGTTGCCATAACTAAGAAAGGTTTTTCTAAAATGAAAGTTTCATCGCCAATTGTCACTTGCTTTTCTTGCATAGCCTCTAGAAGTGCCGACTGTACTTTTGCTGGTGCGCGGTTGATCTCATCCGCTAGGACAAAATTGGCAAAGATTGGCCCTTTTTTTATATTAAACTCATTTGCTTTTATGTTATAAATGAGCGTACCGACAACATCAGCAGGAAGGAGGTCTGGGGTAAACTGTATTCTGCTAAAACTGCCAGAAACCGCTTGTGACAAGGTGTTTATTGCAAGTGTTTTCGCTAAACCAGGCACACCTTCCAATAAAATGTGACCCTGACCTAAAAGGCCTATAAGAAGCCGCTCTATCATGTGCTTTTGACCAACAATGACCTTATTTATTTCTAAAGTAAGCAGGTCAATAAAGGCACTTTCCTTTTCAATTTTTTCGTTTATTGATTTGATATCGACTGTTTGACTATTTTCTTCCATTATTCGGGATCTGTTATATTGTTCTCTTCTTTTGCAAGGTGTTAAATTATTTTTCTTAGTTCTGTTAAGAATTGGTTAAAAATAAAGATTTTTTTGGCAGCGGAATAGGCTTTTATTTTTTAATTTTAATAGTATTAAGAATAGTACTTGACACAAAAACAGCACTTATAGAAAAGATAAAATTTCATTTTAATGATTAATAAACGCTTACTTATCAAAAATTTACTAGCCCACAATGATGAGAACAGTTTTTACGATAAAAAGCGCCAGATAAACATTGGTGAAAAAGAAGGGAAAGCAAAATTCTTGAAACATGTTTGCGCTCTATCCAACTCCAACCCTAACAACAATTCTTATATTATTATTGGAATAGAAGACCCTACAAATGAGATTATTGGAGTAGATTTTTTTGACGATAGCAAAATCCAGAACCTAATCAACGCTTACCTTGAATGCCCGCCAATCATACAGTATGAAAATGTTTCTTTCCCACATCTTTCGGATGATAAAGTTGTTGGTTTAGTTACCATCAGAGCAAAAAACACGCGCAAAATCACAGCCTTGCGAAAGAATATTTGGAAATACTATGGCGGCTCTATTTTTTTTAGAGACGGGAGTATGAGCATGCCGAAAGTTTTTGATATTGAGCTTATAGATGTAAACTCAAAAATTGTAGCATCCATAGAGCAACACGCCCAAAATAACATTCAATATACGCTAGACGGGGTGTTTGACTTTTTGAACAACAGAAAAGATTATGACCCCACATACCGGGTATTCAAGGAGTATTTCGTGATGTGTTGGTCTGGCCAAAAGAAAAGTGTAAGAAACCAAACTTTTTATTCAAGAGTTGATATAGCGCTCATCAATGAACAGGTTCGGCTATTTTACTCAACTTTAGATGAGGTTGAAATTAATTATGACGCTGATTGCTTTAAAATTATAGAGTATGTAAATCTAGGGCTCAATGGCCAAGATAAATACCTAAAATTAGAGGAGACATGTATTGAGTTTTCTGATCACGCACAGTACAGCATTGAAACTAAGTTGTTGTTTCAGCCGCCTATTTATGACAAGAAAGTATTACACCACGTTTTAAATACGAACAATGCTTTAATTGAAAAACTACAGACTTATCAAACCTTAAGTGAAAGGGAGCAGCAAGATTTAAAAAACCTCCCTATCACTTATTTGATTTGTCACTTTAATGGCTTTACACAAGCATTGAAGCTGTTGGAGTCTGCCAAACCTCTTTTGGCAAAGTATAGTCATGATTTACACAAATTGTACAAAGAAAGCCTGCGCATTCTTCGAAAAGTGAAGTACAACTAAAAAAGCAACTTTTTCAGGTTACTGTTTGTTTAATTTACCGGCCTCCATTAAGTTTGTCTTGCCATTGGCGCAGCTCTTGCCACTTTCCCTCATAAGCCATGCGGGCTTGCTTAGGCCATGTTTTTGGGCTGTGGATTCTATAAGCCTCTCCTGCTTTATCCAAAATGTACTGACATTTTTCGACACTGCAGTTGGCAAGCGACTTCCAGGTTTTAATATTATTATTATGAAAAAGATGTTGAATTTTTGGACCAATACCCTCAATTACCTTAAGGTCGTTTTCTTTTACCGTTCTATTATAAGCCTGTTTTGCTAGTGCTGCGTTAAATTGCGGCATTTTAGCCCCTGTCAAATGCTCTTGAGCTGCATTTTTAAAGTCGCTTTGTTCGACAGTCAATCTGTTGCGTTGTTCTGACCCGTATAGAGCACTGTAGCCCCTCTTTTTGCAGTAGAGACACCCCTAATAGGAACCCAAAAAACGCAGATAATAAGCCCACACCAAGGTGGATTAATAGACAATTACCCATGGGTATTTAATTAATTATTACTTCTGTTCTTCTATTTAACGCTCTACCTTCATCTGTTTTATTCAGTGCGATTGGCTTTAATGAGCCATGAGAAGTTATCTTTATTTTTTCAGGTTTAACGTTATATTTCATTAGGGTTCTTTTTGTAAATTCAGCCCTACTTTTTGCTAGAAGCCGGGGGCGTCTTTTGTGTTCAATGCTGTTGGTATGGCCAACTATTATGCACTGCGCGTTTTTTGACTTATTAAGAAATGTTGCGAGGCTTTTTAATTTGTTTTTTTGGCTTGGGTTTAAGACTGCATTGGGCATCTTAGCTTCAAAGTTAATCAGTACTGGATCATCAATGATACTTGATTTGACGCCTTCTAACTTTAACAATAGCTCATTTGCAGTTTCAACTTTTAGTGTATAATAACCCGTCAAAACATCTTTTCCGTCCTGCCTTTTTTCAATCATGTTTTTACTTATGACAATTTGGTCTTTTGGAAGCCCCTGGCTCACTAGAAATTTTTTAATTTCATTTGCACGCGCAATACCAAGATTATCAAAATTAGATAAATTATCTTCGCTGTCTCTGTAAAGTCCGGTGATGCTTAGTGTTTGGGATTTTCGTTCCTTCAAGTGTAAAATCATTTCATTTACACACGACAATAAATGATCTGAAATAGGCTGCATAAGCGCATGACCAGATGTCATAAAACGAAAGTTATCATTGCTATGAATGACGGTATATCCGTCATCAAACATAAAAGGCATAGAATTGTTGTCTTGTTTTAGCCCTTTAGCTATGTCAGCGGGCTTGGTTATCTTATCTGTATGCCCACACAATGAAATGTGCAGAACGGATCCAATAATTAGAGAAGCTAAGCCCCCAAATAAATAGGCTGTTTTTTTAGTCATGAGGCATTATTTTAAATTATAATGAGGGTAAAAATTTACCCTACGCTCATTTAGACATTAAAAACAAAAAAAAGTCACATATTTATGTGACTTTTTTTAGTAAGAAGAGGTTAAAAGCTTACAGATCAAATTTAATGCCTTGCGCTAGCGGTAAATCGCTAGTGTAGTTAATAGTATTGGTTTGTCTCCTCATGTATATTTTCCATGCATCGCTTCCAGACTCTCTACCTCCACCAGTGTCTTTTTCACCGCCAAAGGCACCTCCAATTTCAGCCCCCGAGGTTCCTATGTTTACATTTGCTATTCCGCAATCACTTCCTGATTGAGAGAGGAAAAACTCCGCCTCACGCAGATTATTTGTCATGATGGCCGATGATAATCCTTGGGCTACATTGTTTTGTAATTCAACAGCATTTTGAACCCCCCCAGAATACTTTAAAAGATACAGAACTGGAGCAAAGGTCTCATGCTGTACAATTTTAAAACGGTTATTTGCTTCAGCGATAGCAGGCTTAACATAGCATCCGCTTTCGTATCCTACACCACTCAAAACCCCGCCCTCGACAATAATCTTCCCGCCTTCAGCGACAACATCCTTTAATGCTTTTTGGTAATTTTCAACAGCATCTTTGTCAATTAATGGCCCCACATGATTGTTTTGGTCCAAAGGGTTACCAATACGCAATTGTTTATAAGCTTTTAAAACGGCCATCTTTACAGTATCGTAAACATCCTCATGAACAATCAAACGGCGCGTGGACGTACAGCGCTGGCCGGCAGTACCAACCGCCCCAAATACCGCCCCAATTACAGTCATTTTTATATCTGCATCAGGGGTTACTATGATAGCGTTATTACCCCCAAGTTCTAAGAGCGACTTTCCAAGGCGTTCTCCAACTGTTTTTGCAACAATTCTTCCCATTCTAGTTGATCCAGTAGCGGAAACTAATGGGACTCGCTTATCCTTTGTAAGGAACTCACCAACGGAATAGTCTCCATTAATTAAGCATGAAATGCCCTCAGGTAAGTTGTTTTCAGTAAACACGGCTGCAGCAATTTTTTGACAAGCAATTCCGCATAGAGGCGTTTTTTCTGAGGGCTTCCACACACAAACGTCGCCACAAATCCATGCAAGTGCGGT
>Ga0233395_1001498_pt1 | contig 11290 bp, 10 predicted proteins | sample 27DmetaG_FD_186029 | JGI IMG/M metagenome (GOLD analysis project Ga0233395, IMG submission 186029) | Seawater microbial communities from Monterey Bay, California, United States - 27D | ecosystem: Environmental > Aquatic > Marine > Coastal | place: USA: California | collected 2016-10-12 | reverse complement strand
TCTTTAGCGTAGGGACAGCTTGGCGCTGCATATTCGAGCCCATCAATGCGCGGTTAGCGTCATCGTGCTCGAGGAACGGAATCAACGCGGCTGCAACAGACACCATCTGCTGTGGCGCAACGTCCATATAGTCGACTTCTTCGCGGAGCTTGAGAGTCGTCTCACCCTTATAGCGAACAGTTACTAGCGTATCGACAAATCCACCTTTTTTATCAAGAGGCGCGCTTGCTTGTGCAATAACGAAATCGCTTTCGTCGATCGCTGACAAGTAATCGATCTCATCTGTAACTTTGTTCTTCACTACTTTGCGGTACGGGCTCTCGAGGAAGCCGTAATGATTTGTCCGCGCATAGGTTGCGAGCGAGTTAATTAGACCAATGTTTGGTCCCTCAGGCGTCTCAATTGGGCATACACGACCGTAGTGAGTCGGGTGCACGTCGCGCACTTCGAATCCAGCACGCTCGCGGGTTAGACCGCCCGGGCCGAGGGCCGAAACGCGGCGCTTATGCGTCACCTCAGACAAAGGATTGTTCTGATCCATAAACTGAGAGAGCTGGCTCGAACCGAAAAACTCTTTGATCGCTGCGGCAACTGGTTTCGCATTGATCATGTCTTGCGGCATGAGCCCTTCGGAATCAGCCATGCTTAGACGTTCTTTGACAGCTCGCTCTACGCGGACGAGGCCAACGCGGAACTGATTTTCTGCCATCTCACCGACCGAGCGAATGCGGCGGTTGCCAAGGTGATCGATATCATCAACCGAACCAAAACCATTACGAATACCGACGAGTGTTTTCAACACTTCGACAATGTCGTCTTGGTCGAGTACGGCAGACCCTTCGGTCTCTTGGCGACCTAAGCGGCGGTTAAACTTCATGCGGCCAACAGCCGAGAGGTCATAACGCTCAGGTGAGAAGAATAAGTTTGCGAACAGATTTTCGGCCGACTCTTTAGTTGGCGGCTCGCCTGGACGCATCATGCGATAAATTTCGACCATCGCTTCGAGCTTCGATGTAGTGCCATCGATACGCAATGTGTCTGACACAAAAGGACCGCAGTCGAGGTCATTCGTGTAAATCGTTTGGAATTCAGTGACGCCCTGCTCAACAAATTCAGCAAGCATTTCGTGAGTGATCTCAGCGTTACACGCGAAGATTATCTCGCCAGTCTCCTGATTCACAACATCGGCTGCAAGCGCTTCACCCGCGAGGAAGTCTTCAGTTACGATTAGATCTTTGAGCTTTGCTGTTTCCATCTGTCGAACGTGACGACTGGTAATACGACGCCCATTCTCAACGATGACAGCGCCCTTCTTGTCGGTGATGTCAAAGTTAAGCACTTCGCCACGTAGCCGCGCAGGAATAAGCTGAAGCGAGAAGCTAGGCTCCTTGCCTTTAGTGATTTTAAACGTGTTGTTCTCGTAAAAAGCCTCGAGAATTTCCTGCGAGGAATAACCAAGCGCTCGCATAAGAACAGTCGCAGGCAATTTGCGGCGACGGTCAATGCGTACGTAGACCATGTCTTTCGGATCGAATTCGAAGTCTAACCATGAACCACGGTAAGGAATCACGCGCGCAGAGTAGAGCAGCTTGCCCGAGCTGTGCGTTTTTCCGCGGTCGTGGTCAAAGAACACGCCAGGCGAACGGTGTAGCTGAGACACAACGACTCGCTCCGTACCGTTAATGACGAATGTTCCAGAGTCGGTCATCAATGGGATTTCGCCCATATAGACTTCTTGCTCTTTAATATCCTTAATGGTTTGAGTCGTTGATTCCTTATCGTAAAGGATCAACCTAACTTTCACCCGCAAGGAGACGGAATAAGTAGAACCGCGCAATTGACACTCTTTCACGTCGAATACCGGCTTACCTAGCTCGTAGCTCACGTACTCGAGTACGGCTTTGCCCGAATAGCTGACTATTGGGAAAACGGACTTAAACGCTGCATGTAGACCTTGGTCTTTGCGCGCGTCGAGAGGGCTGTCGAGTTGTGTAAACTGTCTATAGGAATCGACTTGTATAGATAAGAGGTACGGTATATCCATAGCACTCGGCAGTTTGCCAAAGTTTTTACGGATTCGTTTTTTCTCTGTATACGAATAGGCCATTGCTGTGTTCCTAGCGTTGCGTACTAGTGGGGTACTAAGGGTGTAGAAGTCTTACAACGACGAACACCGGATGCAGAAATCTGCATCCGGTGAGCATCGGTTTTCAGCTTAAGCAGATTACTTAAGCTCAACTGTGGCGCCAGCCTCTTCGAGAGCTTTCTTAGCTTCTTCAGCTTCGCCTTTAGGTGCAGCTTCCTTCAATGTTGAAGGTGCGCCATCAACAAGCTCTTTCGCTTCTTTCAGGCCAAGACCTGTAATGCCGCGAACCGCTTTAATGACGTTTACTTTCTTCTCGCCTGCGCCAGTAAGAACGATATCGAACTCAGTCTGTTCTTCAGCAGCAACAGCTTCGCCTGCAGCAGCGGCAGGAGCAGCGGCTACAGCGGCAGCTGCAGATACGCCAAACTTCTCTTCCATTGCTTCAACCAGCTGAACAACGTCCATTACCGACATTTCGGCGATTGCTTCTAATACGTCTTCTTTAGATAGAGCCATGACTCTTATCTCCTAATAAAATAATTAATATAAATTTTGTGTCTCGCTGCCTAAGCAACGAAAAAACTAGGCTGCTTCCTGCTTCTGGTCTCGAACTGCAGCAACGCCACGCGTTACCTTCGAGGGAACCTCTTTCATGGTTCTTGCAAGCTTCGTTACAGGCGCCAACATCACGCTCATAAGGATAGACAGCGCCTGATCGTGAGTCGGCAACTTTGCCAACACGTCGATCTGACTTGCGTCTAATAACTTACCACCAACAGACAATGCTCTGATTTCGAACTTAGCATTCTCTTTCGCAAAATCCTTTAGCACACGCGCGGCGGCTCCGGGGTCGTCCTGCGAAAAAGCGAGAATGGTAGGCCCAACTAGCACTTCTTGAATACACTCGAAATCTGTCGCCTCTACTGCTTTCTTAAGCAGCGTGTTGCGAACAACACGTAGATAGACATTATTTTCTCGAGCGCTCTTACGAAGTGCAGTCATCTGACTTACAGTTACGCCGCGGTAATCCGCGAGAACTGCAGACAAAGCACTGCTAGCAGCTTGATTGACTTCTGAAACGATTTGTTTCTTGTCTTCCAATCTAATAGCCACTATCTCAACTCCATATTGTTGTGATCACCCTCAGTCTTCGACAGCTTTCTTTAGCGAGCGAGCCCTCTAAAAATAACTAGCAATTTCGTGACAAGTAATCCTTAAGCTCTTTCGAGCTTTGGACGAAAACAGTAAGTAGAGAATTATAAAACCTCAACCACTGCCTTCTTTCATTCGGTGAGTAAGATGCGAGCCGCGGTGTGCATGACACACCGAAACTCATATCGGGTTTCACCATCTGCGTAGGAAATTAAGAAGCCGATTTTGCCTACCTGGCAGAACCACACTTCACCTACGGTCTTTGACGGCCCTGCCAGAGAACTGACAAAACCCCAAAGTTTGTCGCTGACCAAGACTTGCGTCAGCGGCGCTGCGGCCAGCGCGATGCACCGGCCTGCGATTTCTTTAGATTGCGAGCGACGAGTGGTCGATCTGCAGGCCAGGGCCCATAGTCGATGACAACGTTACTTTGCGAATGTAGACACCCTTGGCAGAAGCAGGCTTAACCTTTTTCAGGTCTAGCAGCAGTGCCTCGAGGTTAGCCGTAACAGCAGCCACGTCGAAGTCTACCTTGCCAATACCACCGTGGATGATTCCATTCTTGTCTGTGCGGTAGCGAACCTGGCCACCTTTTGCGTTTTTGACCGCAGTCTCAACGTCAGGTGTTACCGTGCCAACCTTGGGGTTAGGCATCAGGCCACGTGGGCCAAGAACGGTGCCCAGCTTACCAACTACGCGCATGGCGTCTGGGGTAGCAATAACGACGTCGAAGTCTAGGTTACCCGCCTGAATGCTTTCGGCTAGGTCGTCAAAACCAACGATGTCTGCGCCAGCTGCTTTCGCCTTCTCTGCATTTTCGCCTTGAGCGAAAACGGCGACACGCACTTCTTTACCAGTGCCTGCGGGCAGTACAGTTGAACCACGGACGGCTTGGTCCGACTTACGCGCGTCGATGCCGAGATTAACCGAGACGTCGAGCGACTCTTTGAATTTGCCTGTGGCGAATTCTGAGAGGATCGCGACCGCATCAGCCACCGAGTAGGCTTTGCCTGGCTCGATTTTGGCAGCAAGTGCCTTTTTCTTTTTGCTTAATTTAGCCATGTTACTAAACTCCCTCGACGATGAGGCCGGCGCTGCGCGCGCTGCCCGCCAATGTACGCACTGCCGCGTCCATATCAGCCGCTGTTAAGTCGGCCATCTTTTGAGTCGCCACTTCTTCGAGTTGCGCACGAGTAACAGTGCCAACTTTCTCAGTGTTTGGGCGACCGCTACCCTTAGTGATGCCGACGATTTTTCGCAGCAGCACTGAAGCAGGCGGAGTTTTCATGATGTAGGTGAAGCTGCGATCCGAGTAGACCGTGATCACTACGGGAATCGGTAAGCCAGCCTCCATGCTCTGTGTTGCAGCATTGAATGCCTTACAGAATTCCATGATGTTAACACCGTGCTGACCTAAAGCAGGTCCAACTGGTGGGCTCGGGTTAGCTTTGCCAGCCCCGACTTGTAGCTTGATATAAGCTAGTACTTTCTTAGCCATGTTGCTCTCCTTGGGTGCAGACGTTGACGCGGGCTTATAAAAACTGAAACCTTGCCAACTCCCCTGCGTACTCTAAATGACTTAGAGCTCGTCTTTATGGCCGGAGGCGCCATTTTGACGACTCCCGACCGCTTCGCTTTGGGCTTTCGCCCAAAAATTCATGCTTACTTTTAGACCTAAAGGCCTAGAGCCTAAGACTAGCTCTTTTCGACTTGACCGAACTCTAACTCGACCGGTGTAGACCTACCGAAAATCAGCACCGCTACGCGCAGTCTGTTCTTCTCGTAATTCACTTCCTCTACAGTGCCTGTAAAGTCATTGAAAGGACCGTCTGTTACTCGAACCATTTCGCCAGGCTCATAAACAGTCTTGTGCGCTGGCATGTCTTCGCTCGCTTCCATGCGCTGCAGTATTTTGTCGGCCTCTTTCGCCGTAATCGGCGCGGGTCGATCTGCTGTACCGCCAATAAATCCCATAACGCGCGGCGTGTTTTTAACCAGATGCCACGTATCGTCATTGAGCTCCATATGAACAAGCACATAGCCAGGGAAGAACTTGCGCTCGCTTTTGCGCTTTTGACCCGCGCGCATCTCAACCACTTCTTCTGTGGGGACAAGCACATCATCGAACAGATCTTCCATACCCTGTAACGCAATACGCTCTTGCAACGAGAGCATTACTTTCTTCTCATATCCGGAGAAGGCGTGAACTACATACCAACGCTTAGCCATTGTTGCCCCTATCCGATTATCGATGAGACGGCGCTGTTAAGCGCCCAATCAAGCAGCCATAAAATAATGGCGACAATGAAGATAACAACCAATACCACAATGGTGGTTTGGGTAGTCTCTTGCCGAGTTGGCCATACAACCTTACGAATCTCGGTCCTTGCCTCGAGGCAAAGCTCGAGGAACGATCGTCCTCGCACGGTTTGGATCGCAATCCAGCCGGCGATAGCGGCAGCGATGATCAATCCGACCACGCGAACCAATAAAGATTCCGTCGCGAAATAAGAATTTGCGTAGATCGCGGCGACGGTGATGGCCACAACGACGAGCCACTTAAGGCCATCTAACTTAGTGCTCGCGCCTTCAATTTTCTCTGACATAGTGCTCGCTTATTCTCTTATTTTGGTGGCCTAGACCAGCTAATCACTGAATACACCTAGACTCATCCGTCACCGGCATGGAGCCGATGCATTAATCCCGCCACTCGCTGAGCAATTACCCAACGACTATGTGGCAGGCCAGGAGGGAATCGAACCCCCAACCTGCGGTTTTGGAGACCGCTGCTCTGCCAATTGAGCTACTGGCCTAAACTCTTTTGCTCGTCTATTTGGTTCGATCTAAATTTAGATCTAATTAGAATCTGAACTCTAACACCGAGTTTATTATGTCCGAACTCTACAAAGACGACTAAGCCGAGACATCCTACCGGAGGTCTCGGCTCAGCGAAAAGCCTGTTAAAGCTTACTCGAATATCTTCGCTACAACGCCGGCGCCTACTGTGCGGCCGCCTTCACGGATAGCAAAGCGGAGACCTTCGTCCATCGCGATTGGCGCAATCAACGTGACTTCCATCTTCACGTTGTCACCAGGCATGACCATCTCAACGCCTTCAGGAAGCTCACAAGCGCCTGTCACGTCAGTGGTACGGAAATAGAACTGTGGACGATAGCCCTTGAAGAATGGCGTATGACGGCCTCCCTCGTCCTTCGACAGGATGTAAACCTCTGCCTCAAACTTGGTGTGTGGCTTGATCGCGCCTTTCTTCGAAAGAACCTGACCACGCTCAACGTCTTCACGCTTAGTACCACGCAGCAACACACCCACGTTCTCGCCTGCACGACCTTCGTCTAGCAGCTTGCGGAACATCTCAACGCCTGTACAAACAGTGGTTGTCGTGTCGCGAATACCAACGATCTCAATCTCGTCACCAACATTCACAATGCCGCGCTCAATACGACCAGTCACAACAGTACCGCGACCAGAAATTGAGAACACGTCTTCGATTGGCATCAGGAATGCCTGATCAACGTCACGAACCGGCTCTGGGATGTACGTATCCAGAACGTCAACGAGCTTCAATACAGCAGGAACGCCGATGTCTGAGGCGTCGCCTTCAAGCGCTTTGAGCGCCGAACCAATCACGATTGGCGTGTCGTCACCCGGGAAATCGTATTGGTCGAGGAGCTCACGGATCTCCATTTCGACGAGCTCAAGCAGCTCTTCGTCGTCAACCATGTCTGCCTTGTTCATGAACACGACAATGTAAGGAACGCCAACCTGACGCGAAAGCAGAATGTGCTCACGTGTTTGTGGCATAGGGCCGTCTGCAGCTGAACAAACCAAAATGGCGCCGTCCATCTGTGCAGCACCCGTGATCATGTTCTTTACGTAGTCGGCGTGTCCAGGACAGTCGACGTGCGCGTAGTGACGGTTAGGTGAATCGTATTCAACGTGTGACGTTGAAATAGTGATACCACGTGCCTTCTCTTCAGGGGCATTGTCGATCTGCGAGAAATCGCGTGCCGAGCCGCCGTAAGTCTCTGCACAAACCTTAGTCAGAGCAGCAGTCAATGTTGTCTTGCCGTGGTCAACGTGTCCGATCGTACCGACGTTTACGTGTACCTTACTTCTTTCGAATTTTTCCTTAGCCACAATACCACCTCATCTTGCTAAATTAATTTGTTGTTACTGGCTTACGCCTTGATGACCGCTTCAGCTACGTTACTCGGCACGATGGCGTATTTATCAAACTCCATCGTGTAAGTAGCGCGGCCTTGCGTCGCAGAGCGGAGATCGGTCGAATAACCGAACATCTCTGCCAGAGGTACTTCAGCGTTAACGACTTTGCCCGAAGGACTGTCGCTCATGCCTTGCACCATGCCTCGACGGCGATTTAAGTCGCCCATTACGTCACCCATGTAGTCTTCAGGTGTCACCACCTCGACCCGCATGATCGGCTCTAGAAGAGCAGGGTCAGCTTCGAGAGCGCCCTTCTTCAATGCCATCGAACCGGCAATCTTAAACGCCATCTCGCTTGAGTCGACATCGTGGAACGAGCCGTCAAACAACGTTACGCGCATTGCGAGTAAAGGGTAACCTGCGAGACAGCCGTTCTTCATCTGCTCCTGTACACCTTTATCCACCGCTGGGATGTATTCGCGGGGAATGACACCACCGACGATTTCGTTCACGAATTCGTATTCTGCATCCGGATCTAGCGGCTCGAGACGCAGAACCACGTGACCATACTGACCGCGACCACCCGACTGCTTAACGTGCTTACCTTGCACTTCGACAGTCTTGCGGATTGTTTCGCGGTAGGCCACCTGTGGCTTACCGATGTTCGCTTCGACGCTAAACTCACGACGCATACGATCAACAAGCACGTCTAGGTGAAGCTCACCCATGCCCGAGATGATTGTCTGGCCAGATTCTTCATCTGTTTCAACACGGAAAGACGGATCTTCCTGAGCGAGTTTGCCTAGAGCAATACCCATCTTCTCTTGGTCTGCCTTAGACTTCGGCTCAACAGCAACCGAGATAACAGGCTCTGGGAACTCCATCTTCTCGAGCGTCACGATACGATCGAGGGCGCAAAGCGTCTCACCCGTTGTGACGTCTTTAAGACCAATAGCCGCAGCGATATCACCCGCCAGCACTTCTTTGATCTCTTCACGTGAGTTCGCGTGCATCTGAACCATACGACCAACGCGCTCTTTCTTTGTCTTGATCGGGTTGTACACCGAGTCACCTGAATTAAGCTGACCCGAGTAAACGCGGAAGAACGTGAGCGTACCAACAAACGGGTCTGTCGCGATCTTGAAGGCAAGCGCCGCAAACGGGGCTTTGTCTTCTACTTCGCAGGTAACCACAGTGCCGTCTTCGAGCGTGCCTTCGATCGCCTTCACTTCGGTAGGCGCCGGCATATAATCGACTACAGCGTCGAGTACCGCTTGTACGCCCTTGTTCTTAAACGCAGAACCGCAGAACGTTGGAACGATTTCGCTCGCCAGTGTGCGAATACGAATGCCTTGCATTATCTGCGCTTCGCTAAGCTCGCCTTCTTCAAGGTAAAGCTCCATTAACTCCTCAGTCGCCTCGGCAGCACTCTCAACGAGCCACTCGCGCCATTTGGCAGCATCCGCTTCCATGTCTGCGGGAATGTCTTCATAGGAGAACGAAGTACCCTGATCTTCTTCACTCCAGCGGATTGTCTTCATCTTTACGAGGTCGACAACGCCCTTAAACTCGTCCTCTGCGCCAATCGCTAACTGCATTGGAACAGGATTCGCACCGAGACGGTCTTTAACTTGCTCTACCACTTTAAGGAGGTCTGCGCCTGCACGGTCCATCTTATTGACGAAAATCATACGCGGGACTTCATAACGGTTAGCTTGACGCCATACCGTCTCTGTCTGTGGTTGAACGCCTGAAGAACCACAAAGCACCACAACAGCGCCGTCGAGTACGCGCAGCGAGCGCTCTACTTCGATTGTGAAGTCAACGTGTCCAGGGGTGTCGATGATATTGATACGATGCTCATCGTACTGCTTGTCCATGCCGCTCCAGAAACAAGTAGTCGCAGCAGAGGTGATCGTAATTCCGCGCTCCTGCTCTTGCTCCATCCAGTCCATCGTCGCGGCGCCATCATGCACCTCACCGATCTTATGGGAGACGCCCGTGTAAAACAGAACGCGTTCGGTAGTCGTGGTCTTGCCCGCATCAACGTGCGCGACGATGCCGATATTGCGATAACGACTCAATGGGTGTTTTCTGGCCACAGCTTATGTCCTCAGTAGGAGTATTTGTTTAGAAACGGTAATGCGAGAATGCGCGGTTGGCTTCGGCCATACGGTGCACGTCTTCACGCTTACGAACCGCGCTACCGCGGCCTTCAGATGCGTCGAAAATCTCGCCTGCAAGACGAAGGTCCATCGACTTCTCACCGCGCTTGCGCGAATGCTCAACGAGCCAGCGCATAGCGAGTGCATTGCGGCGCTCTACGCGCACTTCAACAGGCACCTGGTAAGTTGCACCACCGACGCGGCGCGACTTAACTTCAACCATTGGCGCGATCGCCTCGAGAGCCTTTTCGAAGACTTCGAGTGGGTCTGCATTGGTTTTTGAAGCAACAACATCGAGCGCACCGTAAACGATCTTCTCGGCTACAGACTTCTTGCCGTCGACCATCACGTGGTTCATGAATTTAGCGAGGATGATGTTTCCGAACTTAGGATCTGGCAGTATTTCGCGTTTTGCGACAACTCTTCTTCTTGGCATTTTATTGACCTCAGTGTTTATTCAGGGAAATCCAGGATTAGCCGCGCGCAATGCTCGCAGGTACCTGGCCTTACTCTCTCTCGTCAGAGCTATGACGAGTCGCACATCCTTGCGCTTGTATTTGATCTACCCCGCATCGCGAGGCTGGGCTGATGTTACCGCCCTAGCTCAAAATTCTTCCTGCAACAAAGGCGCTGTCGACAAGTCGCTAGCGCCACGCTCACTTCTAGGAGAGCACCTTGCAGGTTTTGGAATACTTACTTAGGTCGCTTCGCGCCGTATTTAGAACGACCTTGACGACGATCAGCAACACCCGAAGTATCTAGGCTGCCGCGAACGGTGTGATAGCGCACACCCGGAAGGTCTTTTACACGACCACCTCGGATGAGTACCACCGAGTGCTCCTGCAGGTTATGGCCTTCACCACCGATATAAGAGGAAACTTCGTAACCGTTAACCAGACGTACACGACAAACCTTACGTAGCGCCGAGTTTGGCTTCTTAGGAGTCGTTGTGTATACGCGAGTACATACGCCGCGCTTCTGGGGTGAACCCTGAAGAGCAGGAACGTCACTCTTTGATACTTTGCTTTTGCGACCCTTACGTACTAACTGATTAATTGTTGCCATTGTCTGGTCAAACCTCTTGTACTAGCTTGCTAGAATAGCTAACTAGTTGAATATTTTTAAATAATCGTCAGATCATCACTTAGCGATCGACGAGCTCGCGTGGTTCGGATTGCTCTCTTTTAGAGAGTTTTGCCGAGGCGCACGACAGCCAGCTTAACGACAGCCGGCTGAAAGGAGTGCGGATTCTAAAGACCACACCCCTCTGAGTCAACCGTTACTCGCGAACGAGCCCTAAAGCTCGCTCGCAGGCAAAACGACTAGGCATCAGCGCTGGCGTTTTGCATCTCTTCTTTGAGCGCTTCACTCAGTGCCGCTTCAACGTCACTTGCGCTGACCGAATCAGACGCGGCATTGTCGGCGTAAGCCTTCTTGCGTGCAGCATGATAGGCAAGTCCAGTACCCGCAGGGATCAAGCGGCCCACGACCACGTTCTCTTTGAGACCGCGGAGGAAGTCCCGCTTTCCAGTAACAGCCGCTTCGGTTAGCACACGCGTTGTCTCTTGGAATGATGCCGCCGAGATGAACGACTCAGTCGCCAACGATGCCTTAGTAATACCGAGCAGCATGCGTTCGAATCGAGCTTCGGACTTGCCTTCTTCACGCAGATTATCGTTAACCTCGAGCACCTGGGTGAAAG
>Ga0233395_1001494_pt1 | contig 11295 bp, 10 predicted proteins | sample 27DmetaG_FD_186029 | JGI IMG/M metagenome (GOLD analysis project Ga0233395, IMG submission 186029) | Seawater microbial communities from Monterey Bay, California, United States - 27D | ecosystem: Environmental > Aquatic > Marine > Coastal | place: USA: California | collected 2016-10-12 | reverse complement strand
AGAGTTCCCCTTTTTTAAAACATGGTGGGCCAACGTGGAACGTGATCCGCGTGTCCGTTTAAAAATTGATGGGAAGATATATGAAATGACGGCGGCGTTAGTGAACGACCCTGAGGAGTTGGCGGTGATAATCGGCAGAAGTCCGATTACGAAAACCACATCGGAAAATGGCTCAGAAGAAATTATAGCGAAGTGGTATTACTGGCGCGTTTTTCAGCGCAACGTTGTTCAGTATTAGAGAAAATAGATTGGGTTTTTGATGTGGGCTCTAAAAACGTTATCAAGGTTTTCGAGGAAACCGTCAAACGGTAAATTAGCTAGGGAGGTGATAAGTGAGAGAATGTGAGCGAGGAGCGGGGAAAAATCCGATACTTGAAAACCTATTTACGCTCGGTATTGCACTATCTTTTTTTTGTCCTAAGGTGGGTCTAGGGCAGACCGATGATATTTTTGACGGACTAAAAGTTACGATGTGTGGAACGTCTTCTCCAATACCCGCACCGGGCCGAGCACAAGCATGTGTAGCGATCGAAACTCCCGACCACTTATTTATTGTTGATGCGGGTTCAGGTTCTGCAGCAACAGCTCAATTAGCTAATATTCCCCAGAATAAGTTGCGCGGGATTCTCATAACCCACTACCATTCCGATCACATATCTGATATCGGCGATTTCAATCTCAATTCATGGGTAGCAGGCAGACCAGCACCATTGCAAATTATTGGGCCAGAGGGTGTCGAACGCATTGTTGAGGGTCTCAATATCACATACGAATTGGATAGGTCTTATCGTGTGGCTCATCACGGAGCTGATTTGCTCAAGCCGGAGTTGGGTGTCTTGCAAAGTCGAATGATCGAAGAGGGAATTATCATAGAACAAGATGGGTTGAGGATAACTGCGTTTGAAGTTTCGCACCCACCCATTGAACCGGCTTACGGGTATCGATTAGATTACGGTGGTCGATCTGTGGTGATAAGTGGAGATAGCCTTGTAACAGAGAAAATTTTGGAGATATCAAATGGGGCGGATGTTGTGCTTCATGACGCGATGTCTTTGCAGTTAGTGAGAGGCGCGGAGTCTTTCGCAAGAGGTGCAGGTAATGATCGAGTCGCTACCGTACTCCACGATATCCAAGATTACCATGCGACTACCTCAGATTTAAGTCGTCTTGTCGATGAGGCAGAAATAAATCAACTTGCGTTGTACCACCTTGTGCCGGCACCACGAAACGCCATGGCAGTTGCTGCCTTTGCTAACGGTGTGCCAGACGGTTCCGTTATTACGGAGGATGGGATGACTTTTTCTTTGCCCTCAGATTCTGAACTGATCATTATAGATTAAGAGAGCTATCAATACGGTAAGTTTAGTCAAAAAGCCTCAACCTAGCTCAACAGATACTCGTTAAAAGAGAAAGTTGTAAAGAACTTTTTATGAAATCGCCGGGCCTACAGTCGCAAAGACTATTTCGGGTTGAGCACCGTCCTAAATCCAATGTGGCTTGTACCAAGACCGCTGTCTTGCGCCTGCCGAGCTGCGGGCCTATATCTAAGACAATAATTTTCAGCACATAAATAGGAGCCTCCTTTGATCACTCGAGCTACGGATTCGCCGTGATTTGGACTAATGCTTTGCTCCTGAGATGGGCCTTTTGGATCTATATTGTCAGATGGAATATGTTCAGGGTAATACCAGTTAGAGGTCCATTCCCATACATTCCCAATAAGGTCATGGATGCCATACTCATTTGATGGGTAGCAGCCTACGGGCGCTAAACCTGTATGGCCGTCTTCTGAGCGATGCTCAACAGGAAACGACCCTTGCCATGTATTTGCATGATGATGTCCGCCAGGAGCAAGTTCGTTGCCGTCCCAAGGGTAACGAGTATTTCTCTTATTACGGGCTGCTAGCTCAAACTGTGCTTCCGTCGGTAAAGAACGCCCGGCCCATTCGGCATAGGCTTGGGCGTCCGCAAAGGCGATATGAATGACTGGGAAGTCTGCTTTCCCTGAAAGGTTACTGTCTGGACCCTCCGGATGACGCCAGCTGGTTCCAGGTACCCAGGACCACCAATTTGCCATTGATTGGCCAGAAGCCGGTGGGACGAACAAGACAGATCCAGCTTGCAAGAATTCCGGTGGGACGTCAGACGTCCCCCAGTCGGTCCCGCTGGGTTTTTTCTCGGCAACCGTGATATAACCTGTTGCCTGAACAAATTGTTCAAATTGCGCGTTCGTAACTTCGTGAACGTCCATCCAAAAACTGGACACGGACACCTTGTGAGCGGGCCCTTCCTCTCTATAGGCGTTGTCATCACCCATAACAAATTCCGCACCCTCAACCCATGCTTGACCTGTCTCAACTTCGGAGCATGAAACTGGAAGGCCTTTTTCAGTTGTCGAGTTTGCAATTAAAAAAGACGATAATAGGCATAGACTAATGGTAAAAAACACGTGGTGGTTAGATTTCATTAAAACACGTTCCTCAATTTTAAAGTTTCAGTATAAGGCTGATTGAGAGATTGCTATAAATAATTGAAAAGTCGGCCTTCTGATTGTTTTTCATACTTTAGAAGGGAAGCGGAATCTCGTCACTTTCTTGCGACCTTGCTGGTTGAAAGTTGCGTGTCGGTGAGGCACTGCGAACTTGTTCTAACCAGAAAACGCCATCGAATGGCGCACTGTTTCCCCGCGTTCCGATGAAGTCAACGTCTCCATCTCCATCCACGTCTCGGGCGATGAATTTGTCGAACATGCCGCGCTTGCGTCGCGAAATATCGTGTCGATGCCATTCCAATTTCGCGTCACCGGGGTTTTCAAACCACGCAAGGCGACCGAGCGCATCGGTTGTGCTTACATTACCGTCTGAAGTGCGTGGCCCCCGGCTGTAGCTACCTGCTATGATGTCAACGTCGCCGTCATTATCGATATCAGCTACTTCCATTCCGGTAATACTATCCGGGCTGAGAGTGCCAATAGTGAAAGCATTCCATGCATTATCGATAGGCGTTGGTTGTTCGATCCAGGTTAATCCATTGCTGCCGCGGCCAATTATATCCAGCCTACCATCGCCATTTAAGTCGGCGTACTCCAAATTAAATCCGCTCATGCTTGAGCCTACGATACCAATGGCGTGCTCAGAAAAATCGAGGGTCTCTTCGTCGTTGTTTTCAAAAAAAATAAGCCGTCCCTCACCGCGGGAACCGACTATGATATCTAAGTCTCCGTCTGAGTCTAAATCGATTGGCTCTGCATTTTGCGGAACGCTATAACTTCCCAATTCGCTGCGTTTCCAGCTCGAAGCTTCAAGCGGATCGCCGACTAGTTTATGTATCTCTACCGGGGTGGAGCGGAGATAGTCGTCCGGACCTGGGGATTGCGCGCCTTTGTTCGGGGCTGTTAGTTCGGGTATACCATCTCCATCAAAATCACCTGCGAACACGCGAATATAGGATCCACGGCCTTGGGTCATTGGTAAAATTAGCCTCGGCCAATCATCCTGTCGAGCAGTGGGGCCAGGGTTTTGAAGATAAATTAGATGAGATAGCTCTGCCGCGGCAACCACATCAAGATACCCATCAAAATTTAAATCAACGATGACTACGTCCTCCGGTGCAGGAGCGTCTGACCCTTCCGCTATTGTAATGTTGAACCATAGATCAGGATCCTCAGAGCCAAAAGCCACACGGACATGACCTTCAGCGGGTGCGACAAAGCCTGGCACGTGAGAGGCGGAATCGTATTCGGCGTCGAACTCGTGCACTGAGACGATATCCTCAAAGCCATCTCGATCAATATCGCCCATGACGAGACCATCACTGCCGCTGAGTGCAAAGCCTGCGATTTTTGGGTCATCGATAATATGTTCGCGCCAGCTGATGTAACTTCCGTCTAAAGTTCTTGCACGGGTAGGGCTCTCGCCAATCAGATTTTGCCCAATCATTGAGCTACTGATTGTGCTTAATAAAACAGTTGTAACGGTCAAGGAATATTTATTCATAATAATTACAAGCTATCAGATGTGTGCATGAGATCAAGGAATTTAAGTATAAACTAATCGTCCAAATTTAGAGGTAGCTCTCCTTCCCACCCCCTGGCAAGTCTTTCTGAGAATTCAGAGATTAACAGTGCCTGGTTTGGTTTGTCGCTAAGGTTACTGTATTCCATCGGGTCGTGTGTTAGGTCATACAATTCAACTAGAGTGTCTCGCTGACGATCAAGGGGTGTCCACTCTGTGTAGCGGTATCTAGTTGTTCTAATTGTATGACCGTCATAACCTTCTGTGTTCATTAGCGGATTGTTTGTTGAGCCCGAGCCCACCATGCGTCGAGATTGCGAGAAAGCCGCCGACTTCCAAGGGGTCTGAGGTTTTTTAAGCAACGGTACAAAACTTAAGCCTTCCAAGATGTGTGCTGGATTGGGCAACGACGCTAATTCGAGCAGAGTAGGGTAAAGATCGACAAGCTCAACAATTCCTTCAGAAACTTTGCCTGCATTCGTTCCATTTGGCAGACGCACGATTAGAGGTACTCTTATCGATTCGTCGAACTGAAATTGTTTGCGCCACAAGCCGCCATGCTCATCGAGTTGAAACCCATGGTCGCTGGTAAAAATCACGATCGTTGAATCCGCTAGTTCAAGATCCTCGAGCCCCTTGAGAATTCGCCCGACATGGTGATCTGTCATTGTCACCATGGCGTGGTAGGCCGCGATTGCTTGTTTTTTTTGAAGGACCGTGTGGGCAGAATCATCTTCGGTGACCCACGACGAGGGCGCAGGACTATTGTTAGTGTCGCTTGCTGGTTTTTGAGGTAGGACAATATTATCAACTGGGTGCTGATCAAAGAATTCTGCTGGACCAACCCACGGTTGGTGTGGCTTGTGTAGGCCCGCAGCGATAAAGAATGGCTTGTCCCGATTCTCAGCCATGAGCTGGATAATCCTCGTGGCTGTGGTTCCATCGGGTGTCATCGGTGGCTCTTCGTTTGTGGCGCGCCATGTTAAAGGGAGGCTAAGGGTTCGGCCGGTAGCGCTTCTAGCAAAAATATCTTGACGTGACATTCCATTCTCGGAACCCTCAGTCCAGGTGTTGTCTCTTACCTCAGAGGCATCGTCACCGGGCAGGTAGCCTGGGCTATGGAAGAGTTGCGCTGGGTCTCGGGATAGAGCAAATTTTGAATCATCCCAGCTCACCGCATGCTCGAACGAATTATGACCGACCTTGCCTACCCTGCCGGTAAAATAGCCATTTTCATTAAAGTGTTCTGGTAGCATCCTGAGTTCGCTGCCAACCTTGTGTCGTGGCCAAGTCCCCGTGGTATGCACATCGATTGTGTCAGGTCTAAGCCCGCTTAGTAGCGAGGCGCGAGAGGGGTTGCATAGTGGGTTCTGAACGAAGGCATTCTCGAAACGAATTCCCTGAGCGGCAAGCATGTCCAGGTTTGGCGTATGTGCCGTGGCATAGTGTGGCCGCTCTCCTGAACCAATGTACGAGCCCAAGGCGGTATTCAAGTCGTCGACAATGATAAATAAGACGTTGGGCGGATCTTCGTTTTGCACTGCGCGGAGGGGCGCCGCTGACTCGAGAAGGAGTCGAGTTGAGCGATCGAGGGTTTGGGCTGTGCTGTGAACGGTTAGCGTTGTAATCGTTACGGTCCACATTAACGTCGCCAGTTTTGAAATCTTGTTCATATCCCAATCCTTTTTAGCACACTTTAGGCCCAAGTTTTCAGAGAATTTAAATTACCGATGTATGGGAATTTTGTAAAACCATGAAAGAAATTTTATTTTTTAGAATCCTTGGTCATCTTCGAGTCTGCGATTCGCGCAAGCCGAGCCGTTTATTGCGGTTACTCTTAGAAGATTGATCCCGAGCCTCGCAAAGGCATCCATTTCAGAGCAAGGTACATAAGTAAAGCGAAGGTCCAGTTCGTCACCTTTCCCGATGCCGGGGTTGAGTAGCAGAGCTCTCACGTTATATAGAGACCAGTTCTGCGCCAAGCTCAATTCTTTTAGCTGATCAAGTCCGGCGAGAGCACTTACATCGGTGATGTTATTATTTTCCAGGCGCAGAATCTGAAGCCTGTGGAGTCGTCGGAGTGGGCTAATGTCTTCAATCATATTATTGCTGAGGAACAGATAGCCTAACTCTGTCATATCTTTTAGCCCACTTATGTCAGAGATAGCGTTGTCATTTAAACTCAGTTGCCGCATGTTAGTCATGCCATTAAGAGCGCTGATATCCTCTATTCGATTGTTGTGCGCCCACAACAGTTTTAACTCATTCAGACCAGCGAGAGCGCTAATGTCTTTTATCTGGCTATCATAGATGCGTAAGTGGGTAAGTTTTTTAAGCTTAGCGAGCGGACTGATATCTGATATGGCATTGAGGTGTATGCGAAGCAGGCGCATTTCTGTTAGCTCGGATAATGGGCTTATATCGGTAATGTTATTGAACGTTACGTTGGGATCTCGACCATCATCCATTTTGAGATAATGCTCCAGCTGATATGGATACAGACCGTGGACATGTAAGCGCTGAAGTTTAGTGAGCCCGGCTAGAGGACTAATGTCTGAAATTGGATTCTCACTAACAATGAGTTGCTCTAAATTTGTAAGCCCACTTATCGGTTTCAGATCGCTGAACCAATTGGTGTGTAAGTTCAGGCTGACCAACTTCGTAAGATGGCTTAGCGGACTGATGTCGGTAATAAGTCGATTGATTAGATTTAGTTTGGTTAGGCCTGTGAGGTTTTGAAGTCCCTCAAGGCTCTTGAATGGCTTTTCTGGTGAGGGCCTGAGCGTGCCGCCGTACACCACGCGCTCGATAGTCGTCCCTACAATTAATTGCTCTAAACTCGCGGCTTGTCGGCAGTTGATAGCAGCATCTGCATCTAACCCCAACGCTTCGTTGACGACGTGGGCTAAATTTTGATCTGTGAAGGTGACAATGGCATCTTGAGAAAAATCCCGGCAATGCTCCGATGGCGACAAGGTTTTAAACGGTTGAGCGTTCGCAGAATTGGTAAAACAAAAAAATACAAGCAGTAGGCTTGCGAGCGTTGATAAGCGGAGGGATGGATTCATAAGTTTTACCTTTATGGATTACTGAAACTTATTTCAGCGATAGCGATGCCGCTCTCACCGGCAACGGAATAGAGTAAATAAGTTTTCCCGTTCTCTTCATATATTGCTGGATCACGGAGCTGATTGACTCGGTCGTCTATGTAACCGCGCCTTGATGGCTCGTTTGGTAAGTCGGCGCCTTCGTAGTCCCTCTCTGGACGCAAGACTTCAATTGGGTCAGTGGCCGCCCACTGCCGCCAGTCATCTGAGAGGTCAATTGTCGAGAGTAGTATTCGCTCGGGTTGTTCTCCTGCTTGAGAAAAGAACACATAAAGCCGATCGTCACGGATGAGCAGTGCGGAGTGCCGCATATCAGTCGTAAAAAACTGAGGCCCTGACTCGAATTTGGAGAGGCCATCGCTTGAACGATGAAGCAAGCCGGGCATACTCATTGCATAGAAATAATTGTCATGTTCAATCACACGAAAATAATGGGGACCTAGCTCATCTGCTCTCCCCTCAAAATGAATACCGTCTGTCGACACAGCCGCACGGGTAAATTGTCTCCCCTCGCCTCGGCCATGATAGTACATTACGATTTGATTCAGATCTTCGCGCACATGGACGTCGGGAGAGGCGATGTGCGCGTACAGAGGGGCAGTCCTTCCAGGCGCGAGTGAGCATGGGGGGCACGTCGTTGGGAAAAACGAGTCTTCTAATTTTAGTGACCCCGGAGAATGAACGGTCCAGGGCCCTGTTACTTTGTCTGCGTAGGCCATGCGAATATATGTGCCCCGATGATCAGCAAAGTATAGGTAGTAGTTACCGAGAGGGTTCTCCACCCAGTCAGGGACTTTGATTAACGATGGCCCTTGAATATTGCCGCCCATACGAGCATCCATCTCAGGCGTGATGATGGGCGCTCCGCCGAGGCGCGTTATGTTGATGTTAAATGCCTCTGCAGAGTAGGCCGCGAACGACAATACAAGAAAAGGGCATATGAGAAGGGATAATGCATCAGCTTGTTTCATAGTTTATAACCAAAACATGTTGTTATTTTCTGAGGGTTAGAACTTACACACTATTGATTGGCTTGAAAAGGATTCGCAAGGATTAATGAAGCAGTACATAACGGTATGCAGTCTTCTGAGATTAATTTGTAATTTCCCAGAATCGAAGTCACTCTGATCAAGCTACAGAAAATAAATCTTTTTTTTTGCTACATTAAGCGAGACTTTCGATACAAATAGTGAGTACCTTTAATTTTCCGCTGTCTTATATGACATGTCTCAGACTTGTCTGATGTTGATTGTTGTTTGAGTTATTAGTATCTACTCACTCTGATTTAGCTTTGGTGTTGAGTAAGGGTTGGCTTCCTCAACATCCTTTCTTTTACCCGTCTCCTTTTTAGTGAGATTACTTCGGGCAAGGGTGTTATATCGCTTAGACGGCAGAGAATAACGTCATTCAGCGGGAGGCATTGCTAGACGAGTAGGCACCCGACCCAAACACTATGTGGACCATACTATGAAAATAAAACTATTTCTTAACGGAAAATTATCGATGAAAACTTTCAACAAATTAATCTTTTTGGCCTCTTTGATTTTCGCTTTTGCGATGGCGAATGCTCAAGAGATCGAAAACGACCACCCAAAAGGCTCGCGTATTTTGTCTGCCTACCACGGACTTGATCCTCTGCCGGATCGAGCCACCCGCCTATGCGGAATGGCACCGGTTGCAGGTCAGGACGGGATGCCAGTGATATTCTCTGTTCAGATTGATGCAGCAACGTTGTCGCCCGATGCGTTTGCAGTCGAAACGAGTGCTGGAGAGATTGTTACACCACTCTGTGCGACGCTTCGGCCCGCCTTCGAACCTCTTGAACTGCGAACTGTTCTACTCATTGGGCCATTCAGCCCTGAGGACTCAGTGCCCATCAGCGTCGAAATTGGGCAAGGTTTAGACGATGTCGATGGGCGGTCACTTAGTGGTCTGAGAATTGACTCGATCACTCCGCTGTCGGCTGGGCCAAGTATCGTGCTTGCTGAGCGGTTTGCGCCAGATGCTGAGGGTCTGCAAAAGGAGTGCCCAGAGGAGACGGCTCAAGCTGTTCAGCTTACTTGGGAGGGCGGAGTTACAGGACCTCAGGGCGCACGGCTCGCTGAGCCGCAGCGAAAGGCCGTATCTGTCCTCCTTGCAAATGGCGTTTCTGTAACTCCCTCACATTTGGGCGATGTTGATCCTGATAATGTCGTTGTTGCTTGTATCGGCCAAGCCAGCCCGGCGGTTTCGGTTAGCGTGTTGGGCGGGTTTTTTTATGATCCGGGGGATGATGCCAACCCTCAGACGGAAACACATGTGATTTCAAAATATTTGGACGGTCAACAGGCGGATTGAGTGATAGATAAAATCTATAACGAAATAACCTAATACGTAATATTATTATCATAAGCCAGTGTGTAGAATTCTGTTTAGTTCCTAACCGGCTGACGGTTTTTTGTTAGCTGCTGTTCGGGGCGAGATAATTTTTATTACGAATTCAGTTGAAACAATGAGAGAGATAAGATGAGCACAATTACAGATCAAGAGTTAACAGAAGCACGCAGTATTTGGGGTGATGCGCTGATAGCTATATCAAAAGCTTATGATGATAGTGGTATAGAGTTAGCTCGATCCGTTGCGGAAGAAGCGATTGACGCGGCTTATGGTTACGACTTTGGTCCAGTTTTATTCAAGCCTACGATGGCGAGTGGCGAGCAGACATTTCGTCCGACGAAAGAGGGAGCCTTATCTTATTTCGTTGGACATGACAGTGGGTATCCACTGGATGGCGGGTTTGGAATTAAAGGTTGGAGAGAAGTTACTTCGGAGACATCTGCGTCATTCATTCAAGGCGACATAGCGATGTGGATGGGATGGGTAAGCTTTACCGATAGGGATGGAAACGTCACAAAGGTTGATAAGAGCTGGGGTTATAAAAAAGACGAGCAGGGCACTCTCCGAATCGTTCTGCACCACTCATCATTGCCATATGCACCGTAAAGTTATTTTGAGGGGAAATTACTTCGGCGTCAGATCTGACTCTTGCAACGATACGCTTTCTTTTTTTCTGCTTTATAGGGTTTGTTAGCGCTCGCCCGCTTTAGATGCAAGTCTACCTCTCGGTGTTCCAGATCTCCTAAAAAGTGGCGAACGATAATCGCTTGAAGTGACCTCTGATAGCTTAATTAGTGACCTTTCGTGAAGGAAAGCTATTACAAGCCCTCGAGTTTCGAAGATGGGCAAGCGCAACAATCATTGCGCCCAGCATCGTCGATAACTTTTCAAACGTTTCCCCTAATAGATCCTCGCCGAGTATAACAACAAGCGAGAGGGTGAAGACTCCCACTAATCCTAGCCAGAGGATTTTCATGCGGCCATGCCTTCGGCAACCAAGACCAAGACTAAGAAAACTCGCAGGAGCAACAAGGAAAAGAAGCCAAAAATGGAACTCTTCACCCTCGAACAAAGTCGCTCCAATCGCTGGTAAAACCAGAACAGCTAACGGAAGCAACAGGCAGTGAGCGACGCATAGGAAAGATAAGCCAACTGCTACCTTATCCACTAGAGTAATAATTTCTCGCAAAAAAAACCGCCTAATAAAATATGAGGTTTACCAGAGATAAAGGTCTCCGGAATACAGAACCTTGCTTACTGTTCCGGATCTATTGCCTTATCAATCGACACTTTACAACTTCACTTTATCAAGGAAAAAATCAGAGAACGGGGGCATCAAAAGGACTTGCCAAAATATTTTTCGGCAACATTTGAGGTGTGTAGAGCGTTTTGGCGGACTTCACTTTTAAGCTACTAATTTCTTAACCCCAATCTCAGATGGAAGCCGAGGTGCTGAATACTTTTTAAAACCCTGCTACGCTCCAATGGAAAGATTTAATATTAAGGTGTCTAGGAACGAGATATGGACCTAAAAAAACTTAGGAAAGAAAAAGGGTGGTCGCAAGGAGATCTCTCAACTTTTAGCGGTTTGAGTGTCAAGACCATTCATCGGATTGAGAATGGGCGTGTCACGCCGTCTTCTGAGAGTGCAAAAGCACTGGCCGCTGTGTTCGGGCTGCCGTTTTCCGATTTTTTGCACCCATCAGCAAACTCGCTTTCCTCAGAACAGCAGGCGAGCGAGGTAATCCCTGCTAAAGAGAAGGTTACCAATTCTGCTATGACATGGCGTGGTTGGGCAC
>Ga0233395_1001489_pt1 | contig 11311 bp, 9 predicted proteins | sample 27DmetaG_FD_186029 | JGI IMG/M metagenome (GOLD analysis project Ga0233395, IMG submission 186029) | Seawater microbial communities from Monterey Bay, California, United States - 27D | ecosystem: Environmental > Aquatic > Marine > Coastal | place: USA: California | collected 2016-10-12 | reverse complement strand
AGTTGTTTCAATCAAGTATTTACAGTTTATTCAGAGCTTCCTTGATCAGTTCTTCTACTGAACAGTCTGGATTGCTTTGAATAATGCTATCAACAATGCGTTCAGACTGCTTTCTTGAGTAACCAAGAACCTCTAATGCTGATAACGCTTCATCTTTGATTGTATTGTTCCCAAAAATCTGAATTTCTTCATCTTCAAAGAGATTCATCATTTTATCTTTCAATTCTATTAAAACCCGCTGGGCTGTTTTCAGTCCAATTCCCTTGACTGATTTGATTGTATTGAGGTCTTCTGATACGATCGCCCTTTGTATTTGTTGAGGTTCTAAGGAGGATAACATCGTTCGTGCTGTACTGGCTCCAATCCCTGAAACAGAGATTAAAAGAAGAAAAACAGACCGTTCTATGGTGGTATGGAAGCCAAATAAGGTATGAGCGTCTTCACGTACTTGAAGGTGGGTGTAAATTTTAATATTCTCATCTTTTCCAATTTGTGAAAAAGTATGCAATGAAATATGGACTGCGTAACCCACGCCACTGCAGTCAATGACTAATTGTGTAGGAGTTTTTTCAACCAATCGACCTGTAAGTTGGGTGATCATGTCTTTATTTATTTTTTGATTGTGCGTCAACCACTGCTAGGGCAGACATATTTACAATTTCTGATACAGAGGCTCCCAATTGTAAAATGTGTATGGGTTCGCTCAGTCCCATTAAAATCGGGCCTATAGAAAGTGCTTCGTTTAATTCTTTCATTAATTTATAAGTGATATTTGCCGCATCCAAATTGGGAAATACCAAAACATTTACTTTTTTATTACTCAAATTGGAAAAGGGAAATCCCTTTTGAAGTAATTCTTTGTTTAAAGCAAAATCGGATTGAATTGGACCGTCAACAGTTAAGTCAGGGAAACTGCGATGTAGTATGGAAACGGCTTCCGTTACCTTTTGTGCTTGAGGAAAACGTGAAGATCCAAAATTTGAAAATGAAAGCATCGCTATTACCGGTTCTAGCCCAAACATTTTTACCATCTGGCCACTCATCTGAGCAATTTTAGCTAATTCTTTAGCGGAAGGCTCTACATTGATGGTTGTATCTGCTAAAAACAAAGGACCTGATTTAGTCAACATCAAATTGGTTGCTGCCACTCTACTGACCCCTTTGGCTTTGGACGTAGTTTCTAAAATGGGTTTTACCACAGAACGATAATTTCTTGAATATCCTGAAATCATCGCATCAGCATCCCCATTTTTAATCATCATGGAAGCAAAATAGTTTCGCTCCCGCATCAAACGTTTTGCATCATATAGAGTATATCCTTTTCTGTTTTGAGCTTCCCAAAACAAGACAGCATAGCGTTCGCGGGCCTCTGCTTGCTCTGACTCTTTTGGATCAATTATTTCAAGTGGAGCATTAAATTCTATAACACTACGAAGCTCTCCAATTCTCATTTTATTGCCCAACAGTATGGGGTGTGCTATGCCTTCCTCATATACTATTTGTGCTGCTTTGAGTACATCTAAATGGTCTGCTTCAGCAAAGACTAATCGCTTGGGGGCTACTTTTGCTCTATCGTGAAGCAAACGCACCATTTTTTGTGTATTTCCTAATCGTTTTTCTAAAGTTTCTCGATAACGATCCCAATCCTCTATGGGTTCTTTTGCTACTCCAGATTCCATAGCTGCCTTCGCTACAGCAGGTGGGACGGTAGTAATCAAACGCGGGTCAAATGGTTTGGGGATGATATAATTTTTACCAAAACTCAAACGCGTTTCATCATAAACAACATTTACCTGTTCAGGTACGGACTCCTTTGCTAAATCGGCTAGTGCAATAACAGCGGCTTTTTTCATCGCCTCATTGATTGCGATAGCTCTTACATCTAATGCTCCCCTAAAGATGAATGGAAAGCCTAAAACATTATTCACCTGATTTGGATGATCAGACCGTCCTGTAGCCATGATGATGTCTTTTCTTGCTTTACAAGCCTCTTCATAACCAATTTCGGGATCTGGATTGGCCATAGCAAACACAATGGGTTTTAGTGCCATCGTTTGCAACATAGAAGCGCTTACGATATTGGGTTGCGAAAGACCTATAAAAACATCTGCATCTACTAAGGCTTCCTCTAAGGTAGCAAGGTTTCTTTTAGTAGCAAATTGTGCTTTTTCTGAACTGAGATTTTCGCGGCTTTGTTGAATGACTCCCTTACTATCTAACATGACAATGTTTGATAGTTTAGCTCCAAAAGCAAGATATAATTTTGTACAAGAAATAGCAGCGGCTCCAGCACCAGAGACAACAATTTTAACAGATTCAATTTTTTTCTCAGCCAACTCTAATGCATTGAGTAAGGCTGCTGCGGAAATGATTGCTGTTCCGTGTTGATCGTCATGCATTACAGGAATATCTAATTCCTCTTTCAATCTTCGTTCTATTTCAAAAGCTTCGGGAGACTTAATATCCTCCAAATTGATCCCGCCAAAAGTGGGAGCAATAGCCTTTACCGCTTCAATAAATTTATCAGGATCTTTTGCATCTACCTCAATATCAAATACATCTATACCTGCAAAAATTTTAAACAGTAAGGCCTTGCCTTCCATTACGGGTTTAGATGCTTCTGGACCAATATCTCCTAAACCTAATACTGCGGTTCCATTGGAAATTACCGCAACTAGGTTTCCTTTATTGGTGTACTTATAAACGTCGGATTTTTGTTTTTCAATTTCTAAACAAGGGATTGCAACTCCAGGAGAATAGGCCAACGCTAGGTCACGTTGAGTGTTATAATTTTTGGTAGGAACGATCTTTGTCTTGCCTGGGCGTGGTTTAGCATGATATACCAACGCTTCCCGTCTATTGTTTTGCTTGCTCATGACGATGATGCTTTAAACAAATGTAGGAAGACTTGTTTAATAAGTAGGGACAAACTAAAAAAAAGACCCACAAAAATGAGGGTCTTTGATTTTAAACGATAAATTTAATTTTCTCTAAACGCGCCCTCACTTACCTTAAAAGAATTTAGCTGAAAATCGATTATTTTATCAGTATCTAAAATGGAATTGACATTTAGATTTACCAAAGATTAAGATGTCTTATTTAATGTCTTTAACGGCTAAACCTAAGGGTACTTTTTTTGTTTGAATTTGGGTTACAACATATTCCCCCACGTTTTGTCCTTGGTTGACTCCTTCTGTTATGGCCATCATATAATGAATCCCGCCGTATAACCTTGAGATTGCTGCTTCTTCAGAAGCATGAATGAAAGATTTATAGGAGCGTTCGGGAAGGCCATAGGTCAGTTCTGTAGTATCTACAAATTCAAAATTTTCCCCAAAAAGGTCTGTCAGGATTACTGCAGCTGCACGAGAAATGACAGAATGCCCACTGGTGTATTCAGGAAAAGGTGGGGTTTGTAAAAGGGGTAACCATTCTTCATCATAGTACTGATTAATTAAAGTCTCAGGGCGAACAACTAAAGTTTCCCATTTTTCATCCCAACAGATGATAAAGGCATCAAATAAGGCTATAGAAACATTTGCATAGGCATTAATCGTATCTTCCAATGAACTTTTTGCTTGTCGAGTTGCTATGGCCGTAATCCCAATCCAATGTCCTCCGGGTGTTATTTTTTTGGTAGCAAACATAGCATGCCCTCTGTGGTGGGTAACATAAGGATTACAATCCCAAAATTTAGCAATATCAACTTGTTCTTCTGTCAGTTGATTTGTGACTTCAAAAACTTCCATCAGTTGTTGTTGAAAAGGACTCCCTTCTTTTAGGTCAAAGGTTAAGGGATCCTTAGGAGGAAATTGATTTGAAGAATCCAAAACCATGGTTCTGATTTCTTGCCAGTGGGGTTCGATTCCATCCATATAATCCGGGGGAGTGGGTTTCCAAAATTGATCTTCTTCTTTTATCGTGTATTTAGGATAGGTTCGGGTTTGATTGTACCTATCCCTTGATGCCCAATCCAAAATAAATTCGGCTACTTGATTTCCATAATTTTCAGAAGCTCGTATTACCCTTTTGGGGACCTTAAATTCTTTTAGTTTTTTATGAAAATTTTCTTGAAAGGCTTCCATCTTGTCTTCAGAAAAAATCAAAGCTTTACCCACCGTATTAAAAGCAAAAAGGGACGCCAGTTTGGCATTTACTCTTTCATTTTCAGCCTTGGGTATCGGTTGTAATTCTTGAACTTGGCCTACAAGGGAGTTGTACTGATCGGGAAATGCATTGGCTATAACTTCGTAAGCGGCAATAGAGGGATACAAATACACCCTTGAGGCTACTGGAGGTGAAAAAATATCGTATACAACAATATCGGTAAGGTTTTGCATAGCTGCTTGAAACAATTCAGGCTCATCAATCTTATCTAGATATGCTGTGTTTGCTTCTGAGGAACAACTAGATACAGTGAGAAATAGAAAAAGGGATACTATGTAGGTGCTAAATTTAATTCTATAGAATTTCAAGTTCATATTGTCATACATCATCAATGGTAGGGCAAATTACTTTACCTTTCAAATGTACTATTTTTCGTTAAACAAAGCACACATGATATGGAGGACCTTTTTTGTATGTATTGTTTTCTGATTACAAATTGAGTAAAGTGGAAGTGTTTTATTTAAAAGAGGTATTAGTTAATTTTTTCAAAAACTAATAATTTATCCTGATTTTGTGCTACAAGGAGTAGTACTTTACTATTATTTAGGTGTATTTTTTCAATACTTCTTGCATCTCCGGAAACGAAAAAACCGGAAGCATTAGATTGGACTACTTCCAAAATTCCTTTCTAATAAGGGGACTTTGCTGTACTAAATTATCCCAAAATTGAATTGGGAAAACATCTGTAATCCCTCCCTCATTTTTTTGAGAGGTGAAAATAATTGGATCGATATTTCCATTTTGATCGATATCCTTTGAAGTTAAATAAAGTGGTGTTTTAGGGGAAATACTATAGCTATTATTTTTACCGAAATTTCCCAATAAGATATCGGGATCGCCATCTTGGTCAAGGTCACCAATTTCAACAGCTCTCCACAAACCTTTTGCATCCTTTAAAACTTGAGACGAAAATTTTTTTAATTGACCGTTAATAAATAGAATTAAAATAGGATTATTTGAGAATCATCCTAATCTTTAGAACCTTTTAAAAAAGTAAGATTCCTTTTAAGCCCTTTATACTTTGTTCGTTTTACTGCACTGTTTTTAAAGAGTACATCAAAAACTTCTTCTGTCATTTCTTGCCAATCATTTTTAGTCATGGAGAGTAAACTTTCTTGTGGCATAAAGGCAGGTTCTTCGTGGGTTGTTGAAAAGCGATTCCAAGGACAAACCGTCTGGCAAACATCACATCCAAAAGCCCATTGATCCATTTTTCCTTGAAATTCTGATGGAATTTGATCTTTTAATTCAATCGTTAAATAGGAAATACATTTACTCCCATCAATTTGATAAGGGGCTATTAGTGCTTCCGTAGGGCAAGCATCTATACAAGCAGTACAATTCCCACAGTGATCTGTAGCAGGAAGGTCGTATTCTAGTTCTAGATCTAGGATCAACTCTGCAATAAAAAAAAAGGATCCTCTCTTTTTAGAGATCAAATTGGTGTTTTTACCGACCCATCCCAAACCACTTTTTGCTGCCCATGCCTTGTCCATAACAGGGGCTGAATCTACAAACACCCTTCCTCCTACTTCCCCTATTTCTTCTTGAATAAAGGCCATAAACGCTTTGAGTTTCTTCTTTATCACATGGTGATAGTCTTCACCGAAAGCGTATTGAGATATCTTTGGAGCTTCGGGATCTTCCTGTCTTAAATCGGAGTGATAATTTAACAATAAGGACACCACACTTTTTGCTCCTGGAACTAAAATTCGTGGGTCCAGTCGCTTATCAAAGTGGTTTGCCATATACGCCATTTTTCCATGATGATTCTCAAGAAGCCACTGTTCTAGCTTGGGTGCTTCTGCTTCTAAAAATTCAGCTTTGGAAATCCCACATGAAAAAAAACCCAGCGTTTTAGCGTGCTCTTTAATCAATGCGGTGTGCTTAGTTGTGGTACTGTTCCTCATGACTCTTTCTGGTCTTAAAAGAGTCCTTCTTGGTTGTTTTTAATTCTCCCCAAATGTTGGTAGGCTCGTGCTGTTACTTCTCTACCCCTCGGTGTACGAACAATAAATCCTTGTTGTATGAGGAAGGGCTCATAGACTTCTTCAATGGTTTCCGCATTTTCAGAGACTGCTGTAGCCAAAGTTGTAATACCTACGGGTCCTCCTTTAAATTTGTCAATCAAAGTTGTTAGGATTTTATTATCCATTTCATCTAAACCATGAGTATCAACCTGAAGCGCTTTTAGTGCGAATTGGGTAATCTTCATATCAATAGATCCATTCCCCTTTATTTGAGCAAAATCGCGAACACGCCTAAGCAAACCATTGGAAATTCTTGGGGTGCCCCTGCTGCGGCCTGCGACTTCAATGGCTGCATTATGCATTATAGGGACATTTAAAATTTCTGCACTTCGTTCTACTATCGTTGCCAAAAGCTCAGTAGAATAATACTGTAAACGATTACTGATCCCAAAACGGGCACGCATGGGTGCTGTGAGTAATCCCGATCGCGTTGTTGCGCCAACTAAGGTAAAGGGTTCCAAATTGATTTGAACCGTTCGCGCGTTGGGCCCAGACTCTATAAGAATATCGATCTTATAATCTTCCATTGCGGAGTACAAATACTCTTCTACTATGGGACTTAATCGGTGGATTTCATCAATAAAGAGAATGTCTCTCGCATTTAAATTGGTAAGCAATCCTGCTAAATCTCCCGGCTTATCTAAAACAGGTCCTGACGTTAGTTTTATTCCTACCTCCAATTCGTTAGCTAAAATATGTGCAAGAGTTGTTTTACCCAACCCCGGGGGACCGTGAAACAGGGTATGATCTAAAGCCTCTTCCCTTTGCTTGGCGGCAGAAACAAATACTTTTAAGTTTTCCAGGATAGCATCTTGTCCCGCAAAGTCATCAAAACTTAAGGGTCGTAAAGCGCGATCGATATCATTTTCTTCTTGTGAAAATTGATTATCGGTTGGGTCTAAATGCTCGTTCATTAACTCAAAGATAGGGAATTCAATTACTTATCTATTAAAAATATAAAATTCCAATCATGCTCTAAACAAGAGCCTCGTCCATAAAAAAACCCGTTTAAAATTTTAAACGGGTTTTATTTTTGTATTCTTTAGAATTAATGCTGTAATTCCTCTTCTCCCTTTTTAAGAGAGATGTGTTGTGGTACAAAATCTTCCTCGTGACCCGGTTTAGAGTAGTCATAAGCCCATCGGTGAACATGAGGGATTTCTCCTTCCCAGTTTCCGTGGAAGTGCTCGATAGGAGCGGTCCATTCTAAGGTATTGGAGCGCCATGGATTTTGAACCGTTTCTTTTCCATAGAACATGCTGTGGATAAAATTATAAAGGAAGACTAACTGGGCTGCACCTGCTACTAATGCAAATACGGTAATTAATACATTAATATCCGCTAAATCATCAAAATAAGGGAAGGCTGTATTTGTATAATAACGTCTAGGTAAGCCCGCCATTCCAATAAAGTGCATAGGGAAAAAGACACCATAGGCACAGACTGCTGTTACCCAAAAGTGTAGATAACCTAAGTTCTTATTCATCATGCGTCCAAACATTTTAGGGAACCAATGATAAACCCCTGCAAAAAGTCCATAAAGTGCTGAAATGCCCATTACTAGGTGGAAGTGGGCTACTACAAAATAGGTGTCGTGAACATTAATATCTAACGTACTATCTCCTAAAATTATTCCTGTTAAACCTCCTGTAATAAACGTGGAAACCAGTCCAATGGAAAATAGCATGGCAGGATTAAGCTGAAGATTTCCCTTCCAAAGGGTAGTAATATAATTGAATGCTTTTACCGCTGATGGGATTGCAATTAACAGAGTTGTAAATGTAAATACAGAACCCAAAAATGGATTCATTCCAGAGATAAACATGTGGTGCCCCCATACAATGGTTGACAAAAAAGCAATAGCTAAAATCGAAGCAACCATGGCACGATATCCAAAAATAGGTTTACGGGCGTGTGTTGCAATAATTTCTGAAGTAATTCCTAGAGCAGGGAGGAGTACAATATACACCTCAGGGTGACCCAAGAACCAAAATAAATGTTCATATAATACAGGAGATCCTCCTTGGTAATGAAGCACTTCTCCTTGAATAAAAATATCTGATAGAAAAAATGAGGTTCCAAAACTTCTGTCCATGATCAACAATAAAGCTGCTGAAAGTAATACTGGGAAAGAAACCACACCAATAATAGCAGTTACAAAAAATGCCCAAATCGTTAAAGGCAATCGTGTCATACTCATCCCCTTAGTGCGAAGATTAATTACAGTAACGATATAATTTAATGAGCCTAAAAGGGAAGAAGCAATAAAGATCGCCATGGAGACTAACCACAAGGTCATTCCTGTTCCCGAACCAGGTTGTGCCTGTGGGAGTGCAGAAAGGGGTGGATAAATGGTCCATCCTGCTGCTGCTGGACCTGCTTCTACAAATAAGGATGTTACCATGATTACACTGGAAAGGAAAAACAACCAGAAAGAAATCATATTCAACAGACCAGAGGCCATATCACGCGCACCTATCTGTAAAGGAATGAGTAGATTACTAAAAGTCCCACTCAATCCTGCTGTTAGTACAAAAAAGACCATAATGGTTCCGTGAATAGTAACCAATGCCAAATATACGTTCGGATCCATAACTCCATCAGGAGCCCATTTTCCTAAAAGAACTTCAAAAACACCAAAAGGTTGTTCTGGCCAGGCTAATTGTAAACGGAATAAAAGCGACATCGCAATTCCGATAATTCCCATAAAAAGACCCGTTATCAAATACTGCTTGGAGATCATTTTATGATCTTGACTAAAAACGTACTTGGTTATAAATGTTTCTTTGTGATGATGTCCGTGATCCTCCTCTATGTGTGCTGCTGCTGTTGACATATCTTTATTATTTTTTATTAGTTCTTTATTGAATTACTTCGGCAAAAGTTTGTTGTTCAGCCATCCATTTGGCGTACTCTTCTGATGATTCTACAATAATTTTCATTTGCATATTGTAGTGTGATGCACCACAAATTTTATTACAAAGTAAAAGAAAATCAAATTCATAAGGATCTAGTGCAACGTCTCCACTGGCTACGAGTTCCTTACTCTTTTCAAATCTAATTTTATTGATACTTTTAACCTTGGCTACAACATCGGGGTCCTGACGCATTTCTTCTGTTGTTTTATTAGGAGTAAATGCAAATTCAGTGATCATCCCTGGAACACAGTTCATCTGTGCTCTAAAATGGGGCATATAAGCCGAGTGTAAAACATCTTGTGATCGCATTTTAAAAATTACTTCCCTCCCAACGGGTAGGTGCAATTCTTGTACAACTACATCATCAAACCCATTAGGATCTGTAGCGTCAATACCCACTAAATTTTTTCCATCAAAATCTTGTAAGAAGCGAACATTAGCGTCTCCTAGAACTCCATCATCTCCTGCATAACGTGCCTTCCAATTAAATTGCTGTGCATACAACTCTACCACAAGAGCTTCGTCGTTTTCTTCAACTGTCATGATATCTGTCCATGTGTAAAGACCGTATAATATCAAGCCTGCTAAAGTGATTACAGGAATGATCGTCCAAATCATTTCTAACTTTTCATTGTCGGCATAAAACAAAGCCTTTTTTCCTTTTTCCCCACGGTACTTGTAAGAGAAATAGTGCAATAATGCCTGGGTAACGGTCTGAACAAAAAAGATGATAGCAAAAGAGATCCACATCAAGTTATCGTAGTCTGAACCGTGTTCCGAAGCTGCATCAGGAAGTAATACATCTCCATAAGACAAGAAAGAATAAATGGTAATCCATAGATGAAAATAAGAAAAGCAAACATCAGTTTACCATTCCAATCGTTATCCTTGTCATCTGCTACTTGAGTATATACTTTTTTCGCTTGTGAGAGCTCAAAAATCTTGGTCACTTGCCAGATTGCAATCGCAATTAAAATTAGAACAGAAAATATCAAAACTACATTCATTTATCTCTTCGATTAAATTTACTAATAATGAAAACGTTCACTCTCCCCAATATATGGGTCACCCTTTGGTAATAATGGTGCTTTGGTTAATTCTTTAAATACAATAAAAATGAATAAGCCTAAGAAGAATAAAAACCCTCCTATTTCTGCTACACCAATAAACCATTGATCGCCAACTGCTGAGGGCATTATCATGTTAAATACATCCATATAGTGTCCCAAAAGGATTACCATTCCAGCCATAACAATAAAATAGTTTACACGCTTGTAATCACTATTCATTAAAACTAAAAGAGGGAATACAAAATTCATTACAAGCATTCCAAAGAATGGGACATTATAATCTTCAATACGGGTTATAAAATAAGTCACCTCTTCGGGGATGTTGGAATACCAAATCAACATAAACTGAGAAAACCATAAGTAGGTCCAGAAAACACTTATTCCAAACATAAACTTCCCTAAATCGTGGATATGACTATCGTTTACAAACTCTAAATATCCTTTAGATTTTAGATAAATTGTGATTAATGCTATAGTAGTAATTCCCGAAACAAACATACTGGCGAATACATACCAACCAAATAATGTGCTGAACCAATGGGGGTCTATAGACATGATCCAATCCCAAGACATGATTGACTCGGTTACGATGTAAAAAACTAAAAAGGCTGCAGAAATTCTGAAATTCTTTTTGTGATTAGAAATATCTGAAGCTTCGTCTTGTGCAAGCGAGAACTTTCTTGAATAAAAACGATACAAACTCCAACCCGCTAGGAAAATGACTGCTCGAATAAGGAAAAAAGGAGTGTTCAAATAGGCTGTTTTTCCAGCAATCAGTTTGTCATGAGCAACTACTTCTGCGTCCATCCAGATAAACAGATGATTCAAATGCATCGAGGAAAGGACTAGCAGTACAATTACAATAATTCCTCCAGGTAATAAATAGGCGGTAATTCCTTCCATAACTCTATAAAGCACAGGGGACCAGCCCGCTTGAGCTGCCCGTTGTATGGCATAAAATGCGAGTACGCCAAGGGAAATCATAAAGAAGAAAAAGGCAGCAACGTAAAAAGCAGCCCAAGGTTTGTTACTCAGTTGATGAAAAACGTGCTCATCGTGTTCTGCATCATGCGCTTCATCGTGTCCTGCTGTAGTTGCATGGTCTGCGGCTGCATCATGACCATTT